>ENA-OPWR01000199-OPWR01000199.1-human-gut-metagenome-genome-assembly--contig:-NODE-199-length-60224-cov-6.809952_pt1 | contig 60224 bp, 44 predicted proteins | sample MGYA00241507_ERZ502006 | MGnify/ENA primary metagenome ERZ502006 (study PRJEB25962, sample SAMEA2043041) | human gut metagenome | biome: human gut; feature: human-associated habitat; material: faeces...
CGCGACAAGTTCGGCATAGAGGCGGTGGTCGAATGGGCCGTGCGGATGAAGGCCGACGCCGTGATCGGGCAGTTCTACAACACGGACAACGTCGGTCTGTTCCGCGAAAACGGCATCATCGCCATCGCGCAGGATTTCAAGAAGCGTTTCACGACGATCCCCAACATCACCGGGCCGCACCACCTTGCCGGCCGCATGGCCGCGGAGTATTTCCTGAAAAAGGGGTTCCGCAACTTCGCCTTCTACGGGACGCGGGGCATCGACTTCTCGGACGAACGCTGCCAGGGGTTCCGTGAGACCGTCGAACAGGCAAACCCCGATTTCACCTTCTCGTCGCTGCGCAGCGGCGCCCAGAACGACCTGTGGTACTACGACACGGCGCAGCTCATCACATGGCTGCAATCGCTGCCCAAACCGGTGGCCATCATGGCCTGCGACGACAACCAGGCGTACCATATCACCGAGGCGTGCCTCCAGATCGAGGGGGGGGGAATTCGCGTATTCCGAACGACATAGCCATCCTGGGGGTAGACAACGACGAGACGATCTGCAAGCTCTCCGCCCCAAACCTTTCGTCGCTCAGCCAGGGTGTCGAGCAGGGCGGCTACGACGTGGCACGGCTGATCGACCGGCTGATCCGCAACCCCGAAGCGGAATGGGAAGACGTCATGGTGATGCCGCTCAATATCATCACCCGACAGTCGACGGACATCTATGCCAACAACGACCCGCACATCGCAGAGGTATTGCGCTACATCCATGAGAACATCAGTCAGAAGATCACGGTGGACGATCTGGTGAAGCTGGTACCCCTGTCGCGCCGCCTGCTCGAAACCCGTTTCAAAAAGAGCATGGGCACCTCGATCTACGATTACATCATCCAGACTCGCATCGAAAAGATGATGCAGCTGCTGTGCGAAGGGCTGAGCGTATCCGAGGCGGCCGCCGAGCTGGGCTTCTCCGACATCAAGAACGTCTCGCGCACCTTCAGGCAGCTGAAGGGCATCACCCCGTCGGAATACCGCGAACAGGTCGCCCCGAAAAGGCGTTAGCACCGTCCCGCAAACAGGTGTCCCGCCCCCGGGCATTGCGCACGGAGATCAAAATTCAGGCATATCGGCCGTTTTTTGCGGAGGATTTACTATCTTCGGGGCAAATTAACCGTTCAAACTGAGTTTATGTCCTTAAAACCGCTATTCCTATTCGCATGCACCCTGTGCGCGCTGCCGCTCATGGCACAGAAAAACTACACGCTCACCTCGCCCGACGGCACGCTGCAGGCCACCGTCGCCACCGGCTCGAACGACCGTGCCGCCGGTTCGACGGAGGCGGTCACACCGCGCACGAGGCCCTCAATCTCGACCTCCGTGCCTGCCTCGGCACGAACCGCGAGGCGGAACTCTCCGCCCCGGGAATCCACCCGCACCGAATCCTGCGCGGCATTCAGCGTCACCCCCTCGGGAAGCGACGAGGCCGCAGGGTCGATCAGCCCGCCGGGAGCAGGGGTCGTCCCGACCGAGGCCCCCTCCTCCCACGTTCCTCCGGAAACCGACACGGAGGCATCGGCTCCGGCGCCATGGACCCGCAGCACATAGATCCGGTTGCGCACGAGGTCAGCGGGAAAGGCTGCCGCCATGCGGTGCAGTCCCCCGCCGAAGGCGACGACCACCTCGGCCGTCATTCCGCCGGAAGGCTGTTCACAGAGGTAGAGCAGCGTCCGGCGGCTGTTCATGAACTCCCCCTCGCCGTATTCCCGTCGGAATTCGGTCTCCCCGGCATCGGCCGGCACGGCCGGATGCTCCTGTGCGAAGAGATAACCGCGGTCGGCGATCGGCCGGATCGACACACTGCGCACCTCGACGCCGCGCTCCTCCGAGACGAGGTCCACGCGCGCCACGCTGCGCGTCATGCGGACCGTCGCGGCACGGCCCGACTCCGCCGGAAGCTCCATGCGTCCGGTCATCAACAGCCGGTCGGAGACCATCGCGCCGACCGGCGCCCCGAGTGCGAGAAACTCCGCAAGGGTCGAACCGCCCGGACGCAAGGCATCGAACAGTCCCTCCGGAGCGTTGGCCACGAAACGCAGCTCACCCTCGAGGGCTGTGGGATAAAACGTATGGAGCCCTTCGGAGGGCGACTCGCCCTCGAGGATCTCGTGCAGGGTTCCCTGCACGAAGCGGAAGCCCGTCACGCGGCCGATCGCCGCATCGTCCGCCTCTGCCGCCCGGACAGGCAGCGCCCCCTCGGCCTCGAAACGGACCGACAGCACCGGCCCCGCGCCCGGCATCGGGGCGGCATCCTCCGGCGATTCGCTGCATGCCGGATGCAGGAGCACGGCGAAAGCGGCCGCGCCCAGATATTTTCCTATTTTCATCATCATCGTATCGTTGGCTTGTACTTAATATCGGTTCGGGTTCTGTGCGCTGTCGAGGTACGACGGCGAGTCGATCGGCATCTCACCGATGTGCTCGACATAGAAACGGTTCATCAACTCCTGCGCCCAGGGTCCGTAGGTGAACGAACTGCTGTGGTTGTAACCCATCACGTGCCCCAGCTCATGGAACATGATCTCGCACGAATAGGTGTTGAAATAGTGCTGGAACCAGGCCTGCTGGTAGGCCCCGAAGACCGAACCGCCGCCGAGCCCGATCACGCCGTTGCCCGGGTAGACCAGCCCGACCCGCAGCGTTCGCGGCTGGCGCATCTGGCGGAGGACCGTCTCCACCGTGACCTTGTCCTCCGGGCCTCCGTTGCCGTAGAGACGGTCGGCATTCGCGCGCAGGATCTGCTCATGTTCGGGCATGTCGATCATGTAGGTGAAGTTCAGGAACAGGGCCACCACCTCGCGGCAATGGACCGGGCGGATTCCCATCCAGTTGCCGACCGGCCCGCCGTCGGCCCGTTCGGGATCGCCCCCGTAGAGGTCGAACCCGATGGTCCAACCGTGCTCGATGGCCTCGAGTTTCGTCCAGAACGGATCGTCGGACTCCAGCCGGAACTCCGCATCGGCCCATTCGGACGCCGGCACGGGATCGACCTCGACGATCCGCCCCGACTCCGTGCGACAAAAGGTCTTGCGCGTAGACATCGGTAGTTCGCCGTAGAAGTCCGCGAAGGGCGGAACCCGGTCGAAATAGGCCAGATCGAAGAACTCGCCGCCGACCGAGGGGATGCGGGCCCGAATCAGGAGGCCGGTCACCTCGCGCGGCGAATAGAAGCGGACGTGGAGACGCCCGTCGTCGGTCACGGAGACCTGCAGCGGCGCCGCGGTATTGAAGGTCCGCTGTGCGGCGTCGGTGTAGACCTCCTTCGGCTCGTCGTCCTGCAGGATACGCTCCAGACCGAAGCGCTCGAAGGTCCTTTCGGTGACGAATGCCGTGGCCGACTCGTCGTCGGGATGCACGACCGTCGTCCTCACCCGTCCGATGCGGTTGGGCGCGACCTCCCCGAGCGTGAAGCCGTAGGCACGCCGGACGGTGTGTCCGCGGTAGTTGCGCGTTGTCAGCTCAACCTCGCCGTGAAGCGGCTCGTCCTCGGCCGTCGGCGGAAAGAGCCAGGTTGTCGCCTCGTCCAGGTCCAGTTCGATGTCGGGGCTGTCGCCCGTACCCGCGAAGAGACCGCCGCCCGTCAGGCCGGTACGGAAACGCGGTGCCAGAAGCGTGACGCGCCGGGTCTGCAGCGCCGTCTCGACATAGGGATTGTTGAAGGCGAACGAAAAGTCGGTCCGCCCGATGATCCGGTGCTGTATGACCTCCTCCTCGACGACGGCCTCGAGTTCCGTTCCCGAAGGGCCCTTGCGCGCCACCACCGAAAAGGGGGTGCGCGAATGGAAGTACTCGGCTCCGAGCGGCCGCTGCAGGTCGGCGGGGAAGCTCAGCCACTCGTCCTCCTCACGGCGGATCGTACGGATCGTCACGCCGTCGGCCTCCGCATCGCCCCGGACACCCAGCACCAGCAGGCGGTAGTCGCCCTCACGGAGCCCTTCGATCCGCACCTCGGAAGCCGCCGGATCGTACAGGCACTTGACCCCTCCGACGGCCGAGCCGGATCCGTCCACCACACAAAATTCCACTCGGTCGTAGCCGGTCTCCTGCCGGAGGTCCGAACGGACATTCCCGTCCTCATAGCCCGCACAACTCATGCGGAAGGCCACGCCCTCCGCAGCCGGGCGGGAAAAGCCGTCGGCCGGATCGTCGGCCCGGCAGGCGGTCAGAAGCACCGCACTCAACCATAAAAATCGCTTTATTCCACTCATCTGTCTCATGTATTTCGTATATTTGCAGTCGGGCTGCGCAGCGTCCAATCGACCCGACCGACGCACCCCGTCCAAAATCCGGCGCAAAATTAGAGGCACGATACGGATCTTGGCGTAACATTTGTTACGGACCGGCACAACAATCGACAGATCAAAATCTTATGGAATGTGAATTTTACGACATGCCCCTGTTCCGGGGTTGCGACCGCACACTTGTCGATCCGATTCTCGAGAAATCGCCCTCGCGTATCGCCAACTACCGCAAAGGCGAGTTCATCGCCATGCAGAACAGCGTCTGCCGTTCGTTGCTGCTGCTGTGCGAGGGGAGCGTCCGCGTGCAGATGACCAACGAAGAGGGGCGCGAATTCACGCTCGATACCCTGGCGGCTCCCGACGTGCTGGCCTCGGCATTTCTCTTCGCCACGGAGAATACCTTCCCGGTATCGGTCATCGCCAACACGGAGTGCCGGCTGTGGATCGTCAGCCGGGAGAGTCTGCTTGCCCTGATTGAAAGCGATACGGCCGTACTGCGCAACTTCCTCTCCATTCTCTCGGACCACAGCCGGTTCCTGACCAGCCGCGTGCAGCAGTTCGCCCTGCAGACCCTCTCGTCGCGGCTGATCGGCTATCTGGAGAAAAATCCCGCCGTACAGAACCTTCAGGAGACGGCCTTCATCCTCGGCGTCACACGCCCCTCCCTGTCACGGGCGATCGCCCAGCTGGTCCGCCAGGGAGTCCTGCGCAAAAGCGAAGAGGGGTATGTCCTCGCGTAAGGCGGCCGGGCGGCTGCAGCCATTTTCGCGGGAGTCTTTGGCAAAGAGCGTCGAACATAAATATACCTATCTTTGCAGCGATATAACCCAACCGCGGAACATGGAACCGATCTGCATCATCAAGGAGATATACAAAACGCTCTACCAATTCGAAAAGACATTCGCCGAGGCACACGACATCACCATCAACGAAGCCATGCTGCTCTGCTGCCTGAAGAGCGGGGAGGCCAAGTCGGCCGGCTCGATCTGCGAATACATCGGATTGTCCAACTCGCGGGTCTCGAAGGTCATCACGGCCGTCGAGAACAAAGGCTACATCCGCCGCGACATCAACCGCGACGACAAACGGCAGATGTTCTTTTCGCTGACCGAAGCAGGAATGGAGAAGGCCCGGACGATGATGCATTCAGAACTCCGCTTCAGCGAGCTGTTCGAACAGCTCAAAACCCTCGCTGAAAAGCAGTGACCGTCGGCCGGAGAGCGGATCAATAGTTCAACCAGGCCTTGAAGAGCGGGACCCGCTCCTCACTCACGGTGATCCGCTCCTTGTGGGGCGGGTGCACCGTCACCGAAACCTTTCCGTTGAAATAGGGCTCGAGGCGGTCGATCGCCCCCACCGAGAGCAGCACCTGGCGGTTGGCCCGGAAGAAGCGGTCGGGATCGAGCTGCTCCTCGAGACGGCTCAACGGGAGGTCCACCACATGGTTCCGCCCGGCAAAGGTCACCGCCGTCGTCACCTTGTTCTCCGAGTAGAAATAGGCCACGTCTTCGACCGGCAGCGTGAGGAAACGGTCTGCCCCGGCAATCAGAAACCGGGTGCGGAAGCGCTTTTCACGCCGTTGCAGGGCATCGAGCAACGTCTCGAGGTAGTCGTCGGGCGGCAGCATCCGCCCCCGGAGCTCCTCGTAACGCGCGATGGCTTCGGCCAGACGCTCCTCATCGACAGGCTTGAGGATGTAGTCGATGCTGCTGACGCTGAATGCCCGCACGGCATATTCGTCGTAGGCCGTGGTGAAGACGACGGCCGACGAAGGACGCGCCTGCGAGAGGAGTTCGAACGAAGTGCCGTCGGCAAGCTGGATGTCGAGAAACAGCAGGTCGGGATGGCGGTTCGCGGCAAACCACTGCACGGCCTCCTCGACGCTGCCGGGCAATACCTCGATCTCCCAGGCGGGACGCAGGCGCGCAATGAGCGTACGGAGCAGCCGGGCGGCCGGAATCTCGTCCTCGACGATGGCAACACGGAGTCTATTCATGGCTCAGGGGTATTTTCACGGTGAAACATCCGTCGGTTCGGCTCACCTCGATTCCGCGGCCCAACATGATCCGGCAACGGTTCGAGAGGTTCTGCAGTCCGACACCTCCGGACTCCGCCCCGCGTTTGGGACGGACGGGATTCGAGACCGTCAGCCACCCCGCCGAGGCCGAGATCGTGATCTCGAGCGGGCGCGACACCGTGATGGCGTTGTGCTTGATGACATTCTCGATGAGCAGCTGCAGGGTCAGCGGCGGCAGGCGGAACTCATGCATTCCGTCGGGGATCTCCGTCCGGCAGCCGAGGCAGTCGCCCAGCCGCACCCGGTGGAGATAAAGGTAGGCGTCGGCAAAGTGCAGCTCCTCGCCAAGCGTCACCAGCGGACGGTCCTGCACCTGCAGCACATAACGATAGACCTCCGAGAGACGCCGCGTGAACGAAACGGCCCGCGCAGGATCGTATTCGATCTCGGCGATCAGCGTATTGAGGCTGTTGAAGAGAAAGTGAGGGTTGAGCTGCTGTTGCAGGGCCGTGTAGCGGGCCGTATTGTTCTCGCGCTGCAACTCGGCGGCCCGCTGCCGCAGGCGCAGCGTCTGGGCCATGGCCCGGTTGGCGAGCAGCAGTCCCAGTACGGCCAGCTCGACCAGCCAGACGACGACCAGCATCCGCACCCCGCCGTTCGGGAAGGCGAAAGGATGACGCGATCCGGCCAACAGCTTTCCCGTGACCAGAAATCCGTAATCGACCAGGAAGAACATCCCCAGCACCCCAGCGACCGCCAGCACGATCTTCCACCTGCCGGGAGCATGGAGCTGATACTGTACATGAAGCCACTCGGAGATGCGCAGCGTCAGAAAGCCCAATGCGTTGAAGAGCACGATCAGGAAGATCGCACCCCAACGGGTTTTCAACACATTCTCCGTCGCGGGTGAAAGATTCGTATAACCGGCCAGCAGCAGCCAGGCAAAAAGCCCCAACCCGGAGAAGAGCAAGGCGGACAACCATCTGTTCTTTCGATCGGTACGCATCATGCGGCATTTTCGGACACCTAAAGATACGAAAAGTTATCGGAAACGGTATCCGTCCGTGGCCTTCAACAGCTCGGCAAAGTGGAGCCGGGCCGCCTCCTTGGCCGACACAAGGTTCTCCTGCGCCGTCTGGCGGTAGAGCTGCGCGTCGATCACTTCGGAGATCGAGATCGCCCCTTCCACGTACTTCTCCGTGGCGCGGCGTTCGTTCTCGACGGCCTTTTCCAGCGACGAGGCGGCCAGTGCCACCCGCTCCTGCGCTTCGTCGAGGGCCGTGCGGGCCGTGCGCGTCTCCAGATCGAGGTCCGTCTCTACGCGGTGCAGGGCATCGGCAGCCATACCGATGCGGCACTCGGCGGCACTCCGTTCACGACGTCGCTTGCCTCCCTGGAAGATCGGTACGGAGAGCTGCGCATAGAGCGTCCAGTTGGGCGAAAGGTCGGGGCGGAAGTCATACCCCGGGGCATAATAACCCGCATTGGCCCCCAGGCCGAGCTGCGGTTTATACCGGGCATCGCCGTATTGCAGGTTGCCCCGCTCCCAAACGATCCGCTCCTGCGCCAGCCGAACTTCGGGGTGCAGGGCCGCCGCCGAAAGCCCCGACGCTCCAGGCCCGACCTCCGGAAGCGACGTACCGACCGGGGTCTCGGCATCGAGCGGAGTGCCGATAAGCGCATTGAGCGCCATGCGCCCCGTCTCGAAATCGCTCCGCACCTGCAGCAGCCGATAGCGGGCTTCGTTGAGCTTGACCTCGACGGTGAGCAGCTCCTGCCGGTCACACAGGCCGGCCTCGACCCGTTCGCGGACGACCCGCTCCAGATCGGCCACGGCACGCAGGTAATCTTCGGCCACCGACATCCGTTCGCGGCGGGCTACGGTCGTCCAGTACTGCAGATCGACCCGATAGCAGACCTCCGTGCGGAGCAGTTCGCGCCGGGCCTCGCTCATGCGGGTCTCGGACTCGGCCATGCGGATCGCCCCGGTGATCCGCCCGCCCGTGTAGAGCGGCTGTACCAGGGTGGCCGAGGCCCCGTATTTCCAGTTCTGTCCCTCGAGGGTCAGCGGCCCTACCCCGGGCAGTTCGGCCGCATACTTCAGCGGGTTGCCCGTGTAGCGGAAATCACCCCCGGCCGAGAGGGTCGGAATCCGCTCGGCACGCGCCGCACGCTCCAGTTCGGCACTGGCTTCGATGCGTTTGGCGGCGGCCCTCAAATCGTCGTCACAATCGAGCGCCATCCGGCGATAGCGCACCAGCAGCGAATCTTCGTCCGGCCGGGCGGCGGCCGGGCGTACGGCAACAAGCAGGCAAATGAGCACCACAAGCGGGAAAGTCTTCATCGTCATCGGATTTTTACGTGGTAGAAAAGGGCGTAGAGTACCGGAGTCACAAAGAGCGTGAGCCCCGTAGCGAAGGTCAGGCCGAAGATGATCGTAGCGGCCATTCCCCCGAAGGCGATATCGAACAGCAGGGGGATCATGCCGGCGATGGTCGTGATGGCGGCCATGAGCACGGGCCGCGTGCGGGCCACCGTGGCCTCGACGATCGCCCGCTGGAGCGAGGCGCCCGAACGGTGCTGGGCGTTGATCTCGTCGATGAGCACGATGACGTTCTTGACGATCATGCCCAGCAGCCCCAGCCATCCGGCAATGGGGAAGAAGCCGAAGTCGAAGCCCGTGAGCAGCATCCCGACCGCAACACCGATGAGCGACAGGGGCAGCACGCAAAGGATAATCAACGGTTCCCGGTAGTTGCCGAACAGCGCCACGAGGATCACGACCAGCACCAGAAAGGCCAGCGGGAAGTATTTCATCAGGGCCTCCATCGCCTCGCTCTGGTCCTTGAACTGCGAGTCCCAGAAGAAGGTATAGCCTTCGGGCAGGCGGATGGCCTCCACCTCGCGGCGGATCTCGCCGTGGACCTCGGACATCGTCGCCCCGGGCACGACACCGCACATCGCCGCCATCGAGAGCTGACGGTTGTAGGTCCGGATCTGGGGATACTCCCACGTGGTTTCGATGCCGCGCGTGAGCTGCGAGAGAGGTACCGAGCGGACGCCGTTCCAGACGGAGAGCGTTCCGAGGTCGGTCAGACCTTCGGACGGCGTGCGGAGCAGCACCGGCACACGGTCCTCCTCGTCGCGGTAGACTCCGACCGGAAGGCCGTCGCCCGAGGCACGGACCGACTCCATCATCCGGGCCTTCGTGATGCCCATCGCCCCGGCCCGCACGGCGTCATAGTCCGGGCGGATCATCATCGCCATGTTGCCCCACTCGTTGCGGGCGTCGGCCACCTTCAGATTGCGGCGCATGACAGCCACGGCCTCCCCCACCAGCGAGTCGAGCACCGCCGGGTCGGGCCCCAGGAAACGCGCCTCGATCAGCGCTTCGGGCTGTGTGTTGAGCTCGAAGCGATTGACCTTGACCAGCGGTTCGGGAAAGCGGCGGCGCACCGAGTCCTGCAGGAACTCCTGCAGCGCCCGGGCCTCGGCCGACGAGCTGCATTTGACCAGCAGCTGCGCGAAGTTGGGCTGCGGACCGAACGAGGCGTTCGAAAGGTAATAGCGCGGCGGAGTGCGCCCGACGAAGGACGAAACCTGCTCCACCTCCGGGAAGCGGCCGATCCAGCCGGCGATATCCGACGCCTCGACGTCGGTCCGCTCGATGCGCGTTCCCTCGGGCATCCACAGGTCCACCGTAAAGTAGGGCTTGTCGAGCGACGGTGTGAAAACCTTCGGAATGAAGCGGAAGCTCCACGCCGAGAGTGCCAGAAGCAGCAGCAGTCCCCCGACAACGGCATACTTGCGGCGGATGACCGCACGCAGCGACGAGCGGAAGGCGTCGTAGAGCCGTCCCCCGTAAGGGTCTGCAACGGTCTGCCCGGGACGCGGGCGCGGCACGAACTCCTGGATGAAGAAGGGGGTCTGTGTCAGGGCGAAGATCCAGCTGAACATCAGCGACACGCCGATCACGACGACCAGCGACGAGAGCAGTTCGCCGGTGATGTGGGGCGAATAGTAGATCGGCAGGAAGGTCAGGATGGCGATCACCGTCGCAGCCAGCAACGGGAGAGCCGTCGAGGAGCAGGCCCTGAGGATGGCCACCCGCTTGCGCATGCCGCGCTGCATGGCGACGAGCGCCGAATCCGAGACGACGATGGCATTGTCCACCAGCATGCCCATGGCGATGATGATCGCCGCGAGCGACATGCGCTGCAGGGCGATCCCCTCGACCTGCATGACCATCAGCGTGGCGAAGATCGAAAAGATCAGTCCGCTGCCGATCAGCAGGCCGTTGCGCAGGCCGATGAAGAAGAGCAGGATGGCGACGACCGTCAGCACCGAAATCACGAGGTTCCAGACGAAACCGCGGTTGGCCACCTCGGACTCGTGGCCCTGGTCGTAGATCGGATGGAGGGCATACCCATCGGGCAGAGTCGCGGCAAAGGAGTCGATGCGGTCGGCCACCGCCCGGGCCATCTCCACGACGTTGCCCGTCGAAACCGTGGCGACGGCCACGCCCAGGGCCGGACGTCCGTCGATGCGCATGAGGTTCGAGGCCGGACGGGCATAGCTCTCCTCGACGCGGGCGATATCCCCCAGCCGGAAGTGCTCGCCCGACGGCGAGGTGATCGTCATCTGCCGGATGTCGTCCAGCGAACGGAACGTACCGGTCGATTCGATCCTCAGCCGGCTCTCTCCGGTCTCCAGCGCCCCGGCATCGACCACGCGGTTCTGCTCGGCAAAGGCCCGGGCGATGTCCGCGGAGGTCAGCCCGCTGCGGGTCAGGAGGGCCGGAGGCACCGTGACCTCGACCGTAGGATGCTGCGACCCCCAAATCTCCACGCGCGCGACATCCTTCACCGTCAGCAGTTCGTCCTTGAGGCGCTTGGCCTCGTCGTCCAGCTCGCGCCAGGTACGGCCCTCGCCCGTCAGTCCGTAGAAGACCCCGAGCACGTCGCCGAAGTCGTCGTTCACCACCGACGGGCCCGCCCCGTCGGGCAGGCGGCCCTGGACGTCGGCAACCTTCCGCCGCAGCTTGTCCCACAGCTGCTGCATCTCGTCGGCACGCACCTCCTTCTTGACGTAGACCGTGATCTTCGACATGCCGACGCGGTTCTCGCTCTTCAGGTAATAGAGTTCGTCGAGCGACTGGATCGACTCCTCCAGCAGGTCCGTGACCTCGTTGCGCACCTCTTCGGGCGATGCGCCGGGATAGGGCGTCATGACCAGCGCCTGCTTGATGGTGAAGGGGGCATCCTCGAGTTTGCCCATGTGCGTGTAGGAGAAAAGGCCGCCGAAGAGCACCAGCACGAGCAGCAGCCAGGTCACCGCCTTGTTCTTCAGAAAGTATTTTACCAGTGTATTCATGTCCGGGACAGGGTTTTGAGGCGTCGGTCAAGGTAGGCACGCCCCTTGATCGTGCAGAGACCGCGCGTGTAGACAATAAGGATCTCGGGCGAGGACGGGCTGCCCCGCCGCAGCGGATGCTCCTCCACGCTGTCGAAAAGCCGGATCAGGAAATCCGATACGACGGCGCTGACCGTATCCCGCGTGACGTCACGGCAGAGATAGCCCGTCCCGGCATCCTGCTCGGCACGCATGCCGCAGGCGTCGGCATAGTTGAAGAGGCGCTCCTGAAAGAGCCGGTAAACCGGCAGGCAGCATTGGCGGAGCTCGCGGCTGCAGTGCATGACCCGCCGCAGATCGACCTTGCGGATACCGGCATAGAGTGCACAAAGGTCGTCGATCAGGATACCGCCCGTCGGGACAAGGAGCCGCTTGCGGAGCAGCCACCGCTCCAGACAGGTGTCGAGCAGCTGCTCCTTGCTGGTGAAATAGAGATAAAGCGTGCGTTTGGAGATCCGCAGCTCGGATGCCACCATGTCCATGGTGAAGCGCCGGAATCCGATCTGCCCGAGCAGTTCCAGCGTACAACCGATGATGCGCTCCTTCATGGTCTCGGCGATTCGACGGTCCGCGCCCCGTCCGACGGTCCGACGGCGGCGACAATCTGTCCCTCATCAAGGAGGCGGAGCCCGCTCACGGCGACCCTCTCGCCGGCGGCCAGTCCGGACCTCACCGTAATCCGGTCGTCGGGGAGCAGTTCTCCGGTGGTAATCCGCCGCCGTGCAACACGGCCCGAAGCCGGGTCCACGACCCAGACATGATCTCCCGCACCGGAAGTATGACCGAGAGCCTTCCGGGGAATGGCCACCACCGGCTGCGGCTGGTCCCGAAGGTCGAGGCAGACCCGTCCCGAGAGACCTGCGGGAAGCTCCCCGCCGGGATTCGGCAACAGGGCCGTGAGCAGGTAGGAGAGATTGTTCGGTGTGGTACTCCGCGCGCACTCGACCACCCCGGCGCGGAACATCCGGCCCGGGATGTGGTCGAATTCAACGGCCACCTCATCGAGCTTCCGGGCCTGCATGGCAATCTCCTGCGGCACGAAGATCTCGATACGCAGCGAGGAGATGTCCGTAAGGGTCACCACCGGCTGCGAAGCCCTGACATCCTGGTAACGTTCGATGAAGACCTCGCCGACACAGCCGTCGAACGGTGCAAGCAGCTGCGTATCGTTGAGCGCATTCAGCGCCGCATCGCGGGCGGTTTCGGCCGCGACCCAGGCAGCCCGCGACGCCTCGTAGCTGCTGGCCGGCAGGTTGTCCTTATCATAGAGGGCCGCAACACGCTCGTAATCGGCACGGGCCTGCCTGCAGGCGGCGTCGGCCTGCTCGTAGCGCAGCCGGAAATCGCGCGGGTCGATTCCGGCAATGAGATCGCCACAGCGATAGCGGCTTCCGGCATAAACCTCGAACCGATCAACGGGGCCCGAGACACGGAACGAAAGGACCGACGTTCGCAGCGGCTTGGCGATAAAGGGATATTCCCGCGAGGAGGGGAGCTCGACGGTCGCAGCACGGGCCGTCTCGACACACATCGGGGAGTCGGACTGCTGCCGGTCGGCACACGAGGCCGTCAGCAGCAGGAGCGGCAAAAGAAAAAATCTGGCATTCATCGGAGGGAGTTTTGTTTCCGGAGAGCAAAAATAGCCCCGGACGGAACTCACTTCCGGAATGATTTGCCCAACGCCGGAATTGAGGAGCCGAAACCGGACAGACGAAAACCGAAGTTTCCCGTGCGGTTTGTCCGGACCGGGCCGCAGGCTTCGCCGCCGAACGGCAGAAGCGGATCAGAGAAGGTTCAGATCCCGGGCAATCCGGCAGGCCTCGATCGAGTTGTGCACCTGCAGCTTGCTCAGAATCTCCTGCCGATGGCGGCTGACGGTATGCACGCTGATCGACAGCCGTTCAGCGATCCCCTTGCTCGTCAGGCCGCTGTCGATCAGCCGGAGCACCTCGCGTTCGCGTTCCGACAGGAGATGCAGGACTTCGCGCTTCTCCAGTTTCCGCACACGTCCGGTCGCCGTATGGACGACGGCTCCCGAATAGGGAAGAGAAACAAAGAGCGGGTTGTAGAGGCAGAGGGTCAGCCAGAGGCTGTCGTCGAAAGGCGAAGGTATGTAGAACAGACGGTGCAACGCCTGCTGGTAATTTCCGAAACGGTCCTTCATGCGCAATCTTTGCACGAGGCAATAGTCGGACCGCCGGCTTGCGGAAAGGTGTTTCACGAAATGGAAGAAATGGAGCTCCTGAAGGTACTTGTCCGTCAGGTCCTCGGGATGGATCAACTTCAGGATCGCGGTCTCCCAGACCGAACCGATCTCCTCCCTCAACCCGGCGTGCGCATCGAGACCCAACAGCGCCGAAAAGCCTCCGTAACAGATATAGCTGCGGTCGGCATGCATGTCGCTCAGCACGGAGATGGCGTTCTCCATGCGGGCATAGACGCCGGCCAGCCTCTTGTAATGCTCCAGCACCTCGGAACGGGATGTCTGGTCGGAACAGGCAAACTCCTGACCGAAAAACTCCCGGTTCAACTCGTCCACGATCTCCATATGGCGGAATGGTTATTTATGATTATTGCCGGTTCGCTCGCCGCGACCTACCTTTGCAAAGGTAATTCAGAACGGACAGTTATCTACACAAGACAATCGTAAATTTTCACAGAACAAAACCAAGCAGATGAAAAAGACAACGCTTCTGAGCCTGGCACTCTTCGCTTCGCTACACATGGCCGCAGCACAGACTCTGGAAAAGATGACCTGGTTCAACGAACCGGAACAGTGGGAGATCAGCGGAAACACCCTCTCACTCTTCGTCACCCCGCAGAGCGACTACTGGAGAATCTCGCACTATGGGTTCACCGTAGACGACGCTCCCTTCTATTATGCCACCTACGGCGGAGAGTTCGAGGCCAAGATCAGGATCTCGGGAGAGTATCGCGAACGGTTCGACCAGGCCGGCCTGATGCTGCGCATCGACCACGAAAACTACATCAAGGCGGGCATCGAATTCGTGGACGGAAAGTACAACCTCAGCACCGTGGTGACCCACCACACCTCCGACTGGAGCGTCATCACGTTGGAGAAGGCCGTACCCTGCATCTGGATCAAGGCCGTGCGGCGGCTCGACGCCGTCGAGATCTTCTATTCGTTCGACGACAAGGAGTACACGCTGATGCGCAACGCCTGGCTGCAGGACAACACGCCGGTCATGGTGGGCCCGATGGCTGCCTGCCCGGACGGGAAAGGGTTCCGGGCAACCTTCGATCATTTTCAGGTGAAGCACCTGCCGGACCTGCGGCGACTGGAATGGCTGCGCAACAACGCCGAATAGCACACGGAAAACAAACATCCGCCTCATACGGGTTCAGGATCGGGCAGGGACCTCGAACGCGGAGACCCGAAAAAGGAAACGCCCTCATCCCAGCCGATTGGAGAAGAAAAAAGAAGAGGAGAACCTGAAAGTTCTCCTCTTCTTTGATTCTTCTCTGGAGCGGAAAACGGATTTCCGACCCAAGCATATTCCTCGTTCACAATCAGCGCATTAAGTGAAGCATTTTCTTTGAAGGTCACTCCCGCGATGTGGTCATCATGCACTCGCTTGCATCCCAATGCTTTCGACAAAGATACGAATTATTTTCACACAATTCAAGAACGCTATTCAAGCTGTTTTCTGTATATGGAATCCAGTGTATTGCCATCCTTGTCTTTCCACAAAATCCATCCATTTGAGGATCGGCCCATGCAGAAGTCAGAGGCGGTACTGGGACTGGAGAAAGTCTTGTCGGAATCCATCGTCCAAACTCCCTTGTCAAAGGATGCATATTCCCGAACCATCTTTTCCCGCTTTTCTTTCCAGGAGAAAGACGGCGTGCAATCATTGGCAACCACACTCCCTGCAAGCACCGTAAAGCCGGACGAATTATAGAATCCTTTTGCATCGCATCCACGACCTTTGGCAAAGAACAGATGCTCCTCCTTGGGCCGGGATATTTCGAAGATATTACAGCCTATAAACGATGCCAGGAACTTGATGTCCTCAAAAAATTCATCCATGGCATCCCGTTGATGTTCGGGGAGATTGGGTGCTTTGGGAATCTGTTTATTTTCGTTCAACACAAACGAGTTCGACTGTCTGGCTTCGGCAATCGCGCGATATTCCAGGTATTGCACGTCGGCCTTGGTCATGTCCTCGTCCTTTGAGACAAAAACAAGCGCTTTCTGCCAGAATGCCTTTTTACTGTCGTGGTCTTTTACCCGTTCCTTAAAGTTTTCGGTCTCTCCGATATAGGCCTGCGGCTTCGTAGCCTCATCTTCTCCGATCAGAATATAGAACGCCGGCTTGTACAACTTCTCCTGCTCATTCAGATAGGCCAGATTCGAGCGCGGAATCACAAACATCTGGCAAATCTTGTTGCTGATGAAAGAGTATTGCGTTCCCTTCGGATCACCGTCAATCAGATATGTGGTAACAGTCTTGCCCATATATTTTAAATTATTGTCGCCGGAAAATGCAATCTTCCAACTCCTTATATACATTCATATCGGAAGTAATGTATTTTGACAACTCGATTTTAAACTTATCGGCAGAGATGCTCATGTTTAGATTACAGTAATTTTTGATTTTTCCGGTTTCATCCTTTACATGCTGATTCATAATATCAGTAACAAAGGCGTCATAATCTGCTTCCGAAAATGTTAATTGTTGTTTGTCGCAATACGCTTTCAAGACTTCTTTGTCAAATAAATAATTCTCTAACTCCCATCTTTTTATAACACGATGATTTGTTGGATTTAAATCCAAATAGTGTTGCCGATCAGCTTCCGTTGTATCTTTTCCAGATGCCATATCACGATCTTTGCAAACCCAAATTTCAATATCTGGAAATACTTTCGATAATAAGGTAATAGCAACGTTGCTTCGTTGATCTAACTCAGTATTACCTCCACTTGATATAAATAATGTATCAGGATATTGCTCTCCGAAAATATTATTATAAACTTGGGCATCCATCCCTTGTTCTTTCCCAGCTCTTCCAGGTTCGTATCTTCCCTCACAATATACAATACGTTTAGGGCTAATTAATCCAGTTAGATCATCAAGGGCCGTTGCAAAAATACGGCTCCATTGTTTCCGGTTTTTCTGAATCGGGGTCAACACTTGATCTGTTGATGCCCAAGGAGTATCAGCTTTGAATTCTATTACCTGACATTCATCCTTGAGTTCATCTTGAAGCGCTCGGAGGAAACCAATACTATGTGTTGCTACCCATAGTTGGCAGTTCTCACCTATCAACTTATTAATTTCTATAAGTAGCTTTCTTTGTATGGAAGTATTGATATGTAACTCCGGCTCATCAATTAAGAAAATAGTGTCATTATATTCTTCTTTTCGAAGATACAAGTCAAGAAGAATATCCACAACTTCTTTTTCTCCTGCAGACAAGACATTAAATTCAAATAATTTATTCACATAGTCAGATTTACTGAAATATAATGTCCCTTGACCGGCCTCAATATCACCCAAGCTTGCGATTTCAAGATCCAGACATGCGTGCACAGACTTGTTAAGTTCCCCGATGATGTATTTTTTTGCCTCACTCGGCCTACAATCTTGATCATTCAAATATCTATTGTACTTGATATTTAATCGACGATAATTTTCTTCCATTTTATCATCGAGATCCGAAGCAAAAGTAGCTCCATAGTTATTTAATCTGATTTCACTAACAGCTTTGGACGTTGTTATCTTTAAATTGTTATTATAGCGATAGGGACTTCGAAAAGAGAAGATTGTATGCTCTTTCCCTTGAGTTTTCTTTTGTCGCCAAATCGAGTCATAATTTCCATCTATAAATTGGATGGCTACATTTTGATAATCATATGAAGGGTTTTGCTCAATTGAATGATAATGAAAATCTTTTCGCCCTTTATTTCCTATTTGAGCATATGCATTATTCACAAACAACATCCCATCAAAAACACTACTCTTTCCACAACCGTTAGGTCCTACAAGAGCAATGATTCGTTTGGGCTCATCTCCCAAATCAATAGTTAAGGACTGAAATCTTTTATATTTGGAGAGTGTTATCTTTCGTATTTTCATGATAGTACATTGTTTTAAATCACGAACATAGTCTCATCTCCGCAAATATTGCGGATCATCATGCGCAACGGTTTGTTGTCACATCGAATGCATCCATCCCAGTATTCAGCAGTCTTCACTCCGTTTCTGATCACATAGCCCTGCTTGTCGATCTTAATCTCACTGTCGCTGTGCCAGGGAGCGGTCTTTTCGGCCGTCGAACAATCCAGACTTATCCATTCAATGGTTTCCAGCCCTTCATCACTGACATGAATCGGGACGTACGTCTTATTTTTGCCCTTCGCATTCTGCTGCAGAACCTGCAACTGGTTCTTTTGATTGAGCTCGTCAATCTTGCGAAGAACCCGGTCACTCTGGAAATGCGTAATCTCCACCTTCCAACCATTGAACAGGTTGTCAGAAACCTCCGACAGAGTCCATTCGGCCGCATCCTCAACAACCATGTCGTCGAGAATCTGTTTCAGATCCCGCAGTTCAATCTCAATCAGCGGATTTCCCTCTTCCTTGATAAACTGTTCGATCTCCTCGCGATTGTCGATGTCGATATAATAGACAATCACCCGTTTGGTGCCGTCCGGAAGATCGGGCATGGCTTCCCGGATGATCCGGTTCATCAACGGTTTGTCCAATACCCGGGTACCGCCATCCATCAGATTGGGGAGATAAACCGGGGTCATCCCGTATTTGGTATCGACAATACTGCCTTCCCAGAATTTATCCAGCGCATCCTCATTCCTCAAACCGGGAATCAGTTTTTTCAGCCGCTCCATGGTCTGCACGGGGTTGCGATACAACGACACGCCATCCTTTATCTCCAGCACATCGAATTCCGCATCGGCCGCAACCAGCCGGTCGCGCGTAGTCTGAATGCTGTTGATGTTTATGTCGGCATGGATAAACTTTCTTTTATTCAAATGCACCACAGTTGCAAGGACGCCACTCCCTCCAAAAAAATCTGCTACTACATCATTGGGATTAGAGCTTGCCAGCACAATACGTTCTATTAATGGATATGGCTTTTCCGTTGCATATTCTACTCTTTTAATTCCATCAACTGGATATCGAGATGCTACTGCATATTGCCACCAATCTTCTGGTATTTTCCCTCCCTCATTTAGATCATAGGTATCAGAAACAAAACCAGACCCAACTAAGCCTCTTTTAAAATTTTCTACAGTTTTTGCATTATGTGCAACACGCACACTATTGTCATTAAAAGTATATTCATTGATGTCTTTACAATACCAAAAGATCGTATCATGTTTTCTATTAAATTGCCTCATACCAGGTGAGCCCGGTCCATTATAACACCAAATAATTTCATTTATAAAATTATTCTCGCCAAAGATCTCATCCAGCAGAATTTTGACATAATGGCCAATATGCCAATCCAGATGGACATAAATGCTTGCCGTATCGCTCATCACGGATTTGATTGCCATCAGATTCTCGTACATCCAGTTGAGATAGTTCTCCTTGTTCCAGATATCGCCGTACATCTTCTCCTCGAACGACCGCAGTTCCTCGATATCCAGTTCGCTTTCAGCCTGACGAATGGCCTCGGCAACCTTGGGGTTGCGTCGCAGATAGACCTTCTTGGCATAATCGGCACCGCTGGCAAAGGGCGGATCAATATAGACCAGATCCACGGTGATTCCTTTGTCCTTCAGATAGGCGCAGGCCGACAGACACTCTCCGCGAATAATGAGATTGCCGTCCGCATTGTTTTTCCGGCGCTCTCGAAGCTGGGCCTCGTAAAGCGGCAGACCGCGTTCGATGCGCTCGATGACCTGATCGTTGTCGCGATAGCGAAGCAGCCGTTTGGTGCGTACAAAATTGTCGAGAACAGCTTGACCTTCCAGCGTGTTCGGGAAATAAGGGATGTATTTGATTGCCATAACCGTATTCTATTTATCAATTGTTGAAAAATTCCTGTATTGCCTGGATGGTCCGTTTTTCACGCTCCTCCTTGCCGAGTCCCTCTTCAAGGTAGAGGAACCGAAAGCGCTCATAACCAAAACACTCGTTGTTCCTGTGAATAAATTCCGTCTCCATGAAGTGTCGGCGATCGGCAAATTTGGCCGCAAAACCCTCGCCTTTCGTTTCAATGATGATGATGCGATCAATGGTACCGTCCTCCTTGCGGCTGAGCAACAAGAAGTCGGGGACATATTTGCCGATATATCGCCACTTGCCACCCACCTGTTTGTAGCAGTCGATCTTGAAGTCCGTCAGCGTATCGTCTCCGTTGAAATAGATCTCCAGCGGCCATTGGTTCTCCTGCAGAATGGGAATGATCGAATCCCTGAAGTACTCGTATTCCAGTCCGCTGTCAAAACGATACGGAAGATAGTGGTAGGTCCGCGTCCGTTCGGGATGCGGATCGGCGGGCTCGGGAATGGAGTATCCCTTTTGCTTCATGCTTTCCAGGACAGCCAGCTCCTCGGGTGTCAGAGATTTGTCCCGGGCATTCTCATCCCAGTCGAGAATCGTGCAAACCTCCTCCCGCGACGGGAAGAAGGAGTAGTCATCCTCAACAACCAACGGAGAGATCAACCGTTCGATTTGAAGCAGACTCACCTGACGGGGGACAATCTCCTCCTTCACCGAAAAACCGCGCTTGCAGACAAAGGCTTTCCGAATGGATGAACGAATCGCCTCTTGATCATATTGATTGTCGTAGCAGGTCTCGCCCCGTTCGTTGATGGTCGTTATGCGATGGAAGATACGTTCAAGCTCGGATAGATGGGGCCGCAGATCCTCCAGGGTCAACGTATGGAAACTCTCCTTTACAATAAGATACAACCACGGATGGAACGAGACCGTCTCCCCGTTCTTTTGAGTCTCCAGATAATGGCCAAGCGCCTTTCCGGAGAGATCCTGACGGTGAATAAGTGTCACATCGGCTTTCTGGAGAAGTGACTCGCTGGCAAGCTTTTCAGCCGTATGGGGATGCTCCTCCGTAATCAAAGTCTGATAGGAAACCTTCAATTGGTAAAAATCGACAGGCGGAACCCGCAGACGCTCCATTCTGGAGAAACGCTCCACCTCTACGTTTTTAGGGTGGCTGCTGTTGTTAAACTCCTGCAACGAGATATTCTGCTGTTGTTTCAGCTGCTTGTTAAGCGTGTCCGCATTGAACTTGTTAAGCCAAATCAGGGCGGTCTCCCGGGCATTTCGCGTAACCTGCCGCAAACACCTGCAACTGGTTTGCAGGACCATATTGGTCGGGCATACACCCTTTTGCGGCAAAATAACCCCGGTCAGACTCTTGCAATCCCAACCTTCCTTGCCAATCTGCACAAGCAGGACAATGCGAATCCGGGAAAAATCCATGTCAAGAGAGGCGAATTCTGTCTCTGCACCTTCCGGCTGTGGATAGGTTTTGTTGCCGCCATGATATTTTAACAGGACCTCGGCCGGATCCAGACCATATTCGGATAAAATACGGGCGACCTGGGGGTAGATCATCTCCTCCAGGGTTTCAATCTGCCCGCAGTAAATTGCCAATTTGGCACAAGTCCCGTTCTCATAGACCGTATCCCGATACTTGTCAAGAAACTCACGCACCCCATTTCGGACAATTGTTTCGGTATCGTTGTCCGCATATTTCACTTCTGGAATCTTCAGGAAATTTCCTAAACCTTCAATCAGCGGATAATAATAGACGACATTCGACAGTTCGGTGTTCTTTATGGCAAAGTTTTCTGAAAGAACCACGCTCTCCGTCTTATCAAGATACGGAGTTCCGGAGAAGCCCAACACTCCGCAGAAAGAGTGTCCTTTGGTCCACTCCTCGACGACCTGGCGTAATTTAATTTCACCATCGGCCGCATGGTGCACCTCGTCAATAAACACGGCCAAATGAGGAATCTTGCCAATAATATTGCGCAATTCATTGGCCATTCGAATTCTTGCCTGTTCTTCCTTGTCGAATAATTCAAGATCTTCACTCTTTCCGGCTCTGTCCAATATGACCTTTTCCGCATTGGTGATGGCCACCAATCCCATAAGATCCTCCAACGGTTGATGGTTGTTAATCTTCTGCGCATTGGGATTTCTCACCAAATTGCTCTTGCGGGCGGACTTCTGCTCATCCAGAATTTCAAACTTGATCATCCGCTTCAGTTGCGAAGCCGTCGGTTCGGGAATAACCCATGTAGGATCGAACGACTGAATATTTTTCAAACTCGGGACAATGGAGGATTTCAATCCGGAAGGAGCCAATACCATGAAATTATGGGCAAATGCCGGGTTCTCGGGCTCATTTTGTGCAAAATACAAATCCAGATAAATGAAAGCCGCCATCAAATACGTTTTACCGGCCCCCATCGGCAGACTGAAAAGATAGTCCGTATAAGTTACACCATAGAATATCTTTTGAAAAACAGCCCCATAATCGATTTGCGCGCCCCGTTTCTTCAGAAACTTCTCCAGCTCAGGCGCGATCTGATCCCCGTTCTTATCTTTCAATAAAGAATATTCCAGCAGGGCTGCAGCCCCCTTATTCGAAATGAAAAGCTCACGCTCTTCAAGGGTCAGCGCCATGGCATTCAAATCCAGACTGTTAAATATACCTTCACTGAACAATTGCCACAAAGGTTTGTTCCCGCATACGATCTTGAGGTAGAGATATATCTGAATTGCTTCAATCTGGGCATCGCGCATTTTGTTTTGCGCGTGAATATATTGAATCAACTCACGAATGGTACACTCGGACGAGCGCAACCATTCATCGCATTTCTTTTTTATGAGTTTATAGAACATGGATTACTTGTTGCTATCAATAAGTTCTTTAGGATCTACTTGAAGGATACGGGCTATCTCGAAAAGTTGTTCGAGACTCGGCTGACGGCGATTGCAAACGTAGGCATTTACGATGCTGAAACTTTTACCGAGTTTTTCGGCCAGCCATGTTTGTTTAATTCCCTTTTCTTCAAGGACTTCTTTTATCCGATTCATGTGGTGTGTCATACTGATCGCATGAAATTTTCCATAAAGATATGAAAAAATCCGCGATATAAAAATGAAATTACCGTAGATTCTTTAAGGTCAATTACTATTTTTGTGTAATTCTCTCCGCTCCGCCATCCCTTTCCACCCGATAGCGACCAGCCCCGGACTCGGCGGTGCAGGCTGCAAGGCCGTCCCTATGGGACGCTCCGTACAGCCTTGCAGCCGACGCCGCCAAGTCGGATCTTTGCGGACGGGTGGAAAGGGCAGCTGATTGCCTTGTAGGCCCTTTGTAGATAGTAAACTTATGCGTACCTTTATCAACAGATTAACATCTTTTACCAAACAGAATCATGCCGTCGTCATTGTTAGTCATAGGGGCAGGAATCCTCCTCGTCGCAATTACCGTCCTTACATACCGCCGGATTCACCTGTCCAAGGATTTGGATGAACTGACCGCAAAAATAAGACAGGCTTTTGCCGAAGCCCCAAAATCCGCGCAACCAGAAAGCAGCACAACCCGCCTCGACGAAAATCTGGCCATGCGTTTTGAAGGTCAGGTGCTGACCGCAGCGTTGCAGGAGGCTTTCACCAACCGTTTTGCCGCACTCTACAGAGACGCCTGCAAACTGGCCAAGCGAGCCCAAAAGGGACACGTCTCACTCCCGGATGTGATCCGGTGCTTCATTCTTGATTTCGAAGCAATTCCAGACATTGTCCGGAATCACAACGAGAAGATCTTCGGGGATTTGCTGGATCGGCACAAGACCTTTTTCGACCACTGCCTGAAATATCCGCTTGACAGGCAGCAACGACGCTCCATCCTTTCAGAGGAGGAGAATTGTCTGGTGGTGAGCAGTGCCGGGAGCGGCAAGACCTCTTCCATTGTCGGGAGGGTCAAATATCTGATCGACATCAAAAAGGTTGCGCCGGAGCGGATTCTCCTCATCAGCTATACCAACAAAGCGGCTGCCGAACTTACGGAACGCATGGGAATTCCCGGTCTACGCGGATATACCTTTCACAAGCTGGCAATCGATCTGATCGGACAATATACGGGGCGCAAGCCCTCGATCTGCGACAACACGGATGCACTTTTCATTCAAGTGTATCGGGATTTGCTGAATGACGCGGCATTTCGCAAGCATGTAATCGAATATTTCGTCGATTACCAGGCGCAGGATGCTGATTGGGAACGAAAAAAACAGGAACGGCGCCAACAGTTAAGTGAACAAAAGACGGTACGATTGAGAGCCTTACTTCCCGATATGGACGGCAATGCCATCTATGTTCGCAGCGAACAGGAACAGAAAATCTGCTTTGTCCTCGCGTCGCTCGGTGTCAGGTTCCGTTACGAGGAGCCTTACGAGCATCCGGTGGCCGACGAGATGCATGCCCAGTACAAACCGGATTTCTCAATCTATTTTGAACAAGGCGGACGCCGGAAGCGCATCTATCTGGAGCATTTCGGAGTCGATGAACACGGGATGGTTCCCGCTTGGTTTGCAAAAGATCGGAATATCTCCTATGAAGAGGCGAACAAGCGGTATAACGACGGTATTACCTGGAAAAAAGCGGCTCACGAGAAGTTCGGCACCGTGTTGCTGACCTCGTCAAGTGCGGATTTCTATTACGCCGATATCCGCGAGAAATTGAAACGGCAGCTTGAAGAGGCCGGGGTTCCGATACAGGAACGTACCGACGAAGAAATGTTCGAATCGATCTTGCCCAAAGGGGGTCGTCAGGAGAAGGCCTTTATCCGCTTGATGGCGACGTTTACAACATTGCTCAAATCGAGTTGCCGATCGTTGAATGAGGTATTGCGGCAAGTCGAACAGGAGAACGACGAGAGAAGCCGGTTTGTGATCCGAAAGATTTTCCGCCCCGTTTATGAACGCTATACGGAGATGTTGCAACAGAGCGGACAGATTGACTTTACGGATGCCATTCTGCAGGCTACGGACATCTGCCAGAAGGCGCACCCCGTCTCTTTCGACCATATCATCGTGGACGAGTTTCAGGACATCTCCGTAGATCGATACCGGTTTCTGAAGGCTTTGCGCGAGAGTACGCCTCCCGCCAAACTCTACTGTGTCGGCGACGACTGGCAGTCGATCTACCGTTTCTCGGGAAGCGACATGGCTCTTTTTAACAGCTTCCCCGAATTTTTCGGCCCGACCGAAATCAACAAGATCGAAACGACTTATCGCTTCGGAGAGCCCCTGGTCAGCCTGTCATCCCGGTTTATCCAACGCAATGCTGCCCAAATTAAAAAAGAGATTCATCCCTTCAATGACCGAATACGGACCGATCTGTCGTTCGAAGCATACGACCGGAATGAGTATTGCCATGTGATTGCACGGCTGGTCGCCTCGGTTCCTGCCGACCAATCGATTTTCCTGCTGGGTCGCTATTCATTCGATGATTATTACCTGTCGTTCATGTATCAAAGCATGAAAGAGGGTAATCGGTTCTATTATCTGATCGGCAATCGCAAGGTCGAGTTTCTGACAGTTCACAAATCCAAAGGGCTCGAAGCCGATTATGTCATTCTGTTGCAGTGCAACAAGGACACCTACGGGTTCCCTTCGCGCGTAAGCGACGATCCGACATTGCAATATGTATTAACCAAGAGCGATCAATACCCTTACGGTGAAGAGCGTCGGCTCTTTTATGTGGCGATTACCCGAGCAAAAGTCCACACCTGGGTGCTTTATGACCGACGATTCCCGTCTGTTTTTGTCGATGAGTTTCTCCATCCGGAACGAGTCAATGAGGAGAGTTATGCCAAACATCCGAATGCCAACAAGCGATGGACCCGTCGAGCCGATAAATATCTGCTCACACTTCACCGTGAGGGGAAAAGCATCCGCTACATTGCAGAGAAGATGGGCCGAAGCCCAACCTCCATTGTCATGCGTCTGGGAAAGTTGAAAGAGGAATAAAGAAGATATATCAATTTTCAACCATAAATCTCGTTTGACCCCGATCTAACTTATAAAATCAATTTTTTCTCTAGCAAAGCTAAAATCTATCACGATATAGAATACTCTATATTCAATCTTGATTTTGGTAGAAGTTAAACAAAAATAACTATATTTGTACTCTCATTTTCAGCATAATGGGTGTAAATAACAATAATACAGTTGATAATATCATTTGGGAAACACTACAAAATCCCGAAACATTGGCATATGCTTTTTGGTTATCAGTGTGCCTTTTAGTGTTAATATCGTTGCTTAAATACTTTTTATCTAAAGAATGTGAACGTAAAGATTGGGGACATTACATATTAGAATTTCCGATAGATGTTTGTTCTGTTGTAATTACGATTATTATTACCGGATTCATGAAGGAGAATTCATCAGTAGGTATTTTCCTTGTAGTTATATCTTTGGTCGTATCTATTATCTGTTGTATTTGTCGCAGAGTTGCTATAAAACACTCATATGCCGAAAATCTAAACTATAAATCTTACCTTTTTGGTTTATTTGACGTGATTGCTGCATCTGCGTGGGTTTTTTACGTTTATTCTCGAATAGCTTGAAACATTATGATAGATCACATATTGCTATATTGTTCAATCTTTATTAGCATATTGACATGTGCTTATACTATTTTTTTTATTTCGTTAAAGAAGAAAGTTAATCAACAACTCAAGGATAAAGCAGGAATCTCCGGTCAAAGAGAACGTATTGAATCTCAATTATATGAGCTAAGTGAGATAATGTTATCAGATACCGAAAGATTATTTGATAATACTAAATTGTTATTACAATTTGAGAATAAAGATCTTTCATCTGATTATCCTATTCCCAATTACATGTTCTTTCAAAATTTAGGGATAGATATAGCTAATATATCAATCAAAGATAAAACAGTTTTTTGCTTGATGCCATTTCATAAACGGTTTCAAAAAACATATGATGTTATTAAAATGACATGCAAAACAGCTGAATATGAATGTTTGCGCAGTGACATTCCATATTGTCCAGGTAATATTTTAAGACAGATAGTACAAATGTTATTAAGTTCTCAACTTATAATAGCAATATTGGATGGTAAAAACCCAAATGTTTTTTATGAAATAGGCATTGCTCATAGTATAGGTAAACCTGTTATTTTAATTGCCAACTTGAATCAAAAAGAAGAAATTCCATTTGATCTAAAATCAGATAGATTACTTTTATATTCGGGATATAGCGATTTGAATACTAAATTATTAAGTGTGCTAAAACATATCCACCATGCTAGATGATAATGAAAAGCGAGAACTCGCCAATGCTATAATGAATAGAATTCAATCGTTGGAATGTCCAATGTGCCATTCTCGGAGTTTTACTTTCCTTGATGGATATTTATTCCAAAACTTGCAAAGCAATAAAAAAAGTTATATTATTGGAAATGGTCCATTTATTCCATCTGTAGCATTAGTATGTAATAATTGTGGATTTATGTCACAACATAATTTAGGGGCATTAGGAATGCTTAATAAAGAATCCGAGACAAAAGAATAATCCCTCTATACTAGCGCATAATATAATGGCTGTCTATCTCAGATAGCCATTTTTTATGTTTCTATGCAGAATCTCCCGAAAAAATAATTTAATAATACTATTAAACTGAATCTATTAAGTGCTATTTTTATAAAACAATGATTAACAACGAAATAACAACATTGCCAAGCTCTTGCGTATAATTCAAGCAAACGAATGCGCAAAAAAGAAACGGATAAAAATCGAAATGCCATTTTCGGCTAACGTCTAAAAGTGGATTCCAAGGCCTTTACAAATGCCACAAGCGGTTCATAGTTACAAGAATCTTGGTTGAGGACTATCACATCCATTGAACAAAGATTTTACACATCATATGTATTTCTTGCCGCACAAGAAAGACATATGCAGCATTTAAATAATATTTATCGACAACCCTCTTAACTTTAATGAAGTTATTACTCCATATACACAAGAACGGCTGTATTGGTCTAATCTGAATATCGTTGCTCAAGTTTGCATAGATATACATAAATCTTTAACTGAATATATCCGCGCTCAATATATGCAAGAACAGACAGAATCCAAATTGTTCCCCAATATGCAACAACTTGTAAATAATGCATATGTCTCTTTTCAGCAGGAACCTTAACTTTTCCTAATCATCGATATATTGTCAAATGGCTATCACGATTTGAATAATTTGCGCATCACAAAATTGATTAGTTCCAACCGATTTGCCCGGCGTTTCTGAACCTTCATCACCTCGTAACCTCTCTTCTCGAAGAAAGGACGAGCCGTCAGGCTCACCTCCGAAGTGATTTCCGCGACTCCGTATTCCCGGGCTCTCTTTTCCACGGCCGAGAGCAGCAAACTCCCGACGCCGACCTGCTGATAATCCTTGTGCACAAACAGCGAGTGCAGATAGCCTTCGACATTCATCGACGAGAAGCCGATGATTTCGTCCCGTTCGTTCAGTGCAGCTACGTAGTCATTGCGAGCCAATAGGTCTTTCATATGCTCCACGCTATCCACACACGAAGCCCAGTCCTCCACCTCTTCGCGGGTGTAGTCTCGCGCATTTACATGAAGAACAGTCTCCCGAAACAAGATTTGCAGGTCGGGAATATCCTCCTCCGTGAGTTTCCGCAGTGTATATTGAGAGTTTGGCGATCCAATCTTTTGGCAAGCATTCTTGGCCATAGAAAAGCGGCGATAATTCTCGGATTTCTCTTTCATACGCTCATCGGGGTATTGCCCTATAAAGATAGACTTTTAATTCCAGTTGGCACACACGGGTATCCGACAAAATTTCGTTACCGGCTCGGGCCGCGCGATTTCTTCTTCGGGGTGATAAAGCGGCGTGGCCGGTCCTGCTGCTTTTGGGTCTGGGAAGGACGAGGTTTGCGGGGATCGTCCCAACTCTCCCGGTAGGTCGTATCCGATGCCTTCTCCTTCCACAGGTAGGGACGTGCCGTCGTGCCTCCCCACCATTTCACCAGCGTCCGCACGACATATCCCGCCTCGATCCGGTCCCGGTCCATGCGCCGCATCGTGTATTTCCCGTACTCCACCCAGTCCCGCGGATCGCTCTGATAGACCCACGCCATCTGCAGCTGGTCGTCCATCACCACATATCCCTCCGATTGCGTTCCCCGTACGTAGATCGGCTCTCCCTCGCGGAGCATCTCGATCTGCTCCTTGGTCAAAGGCTTGCCCGCAATCGACAGATTCCGACGCGGCGGCTCTGGTTGCTGTTGCCGTTGCTTTTCCGACTCCAACTTTTGCAGGATAGCTGCGACCTGCAGACGTTGTTCGTCCGCGTAGTTGCGGACCCGCTCGATCATCGCTTGTCGGAGGCGATTCTGCTCGATTCGTTGCGTCAGGCGGCCGTAGCTGAACTTCCGGTCCACCTGCGAAGCCTTGAACGTATGTCCCTCCAGGGTGAAGGTCACGCCCTGGATCTCCTTCGTCGGATCACCGCCCCGATGGACAAAGGTCGTGGCAACCTGTCGCTTGGACAGCTCTTCAACAAGCGCTGTCCAGGAAGTGCAAACGGGCAGCATCTCCCGCAGGTGGTCGTATATGCGGTGGCGTAGCTGCTCCGGGCCGTGCAGCCGTTCCGTGGCGACCTGCTCCTTGCCGCGCGAGAAAGTCAGTCCGTACTCCTGCTTGAGTTCCCTACAGATGCGCATGTTGCGCAGGCGTTCGTTGCGGTCCGGGACCAGCGTCGTGTCGTAGCGAACCCGGTTATAGAGGATATGCAGGTGGGGATGTTTCGTATCGGTGTGGCGCACGACAAGGTACTGCGTGCCGGTAATCTCCATACGCTGCATATACGCCCGTGCCAGGTCAATCATCAACTGGTTCGACATCCGCGGGTCATCATCAGGATGGAACGAGAGCGAGATATGTCCGACGACCCGTTCGACATCGGGACGGGCCCGGCGCTGGAACTCGAAGCTGCCGATTAGTGCTTGCCGATCAGTGAGCTCCACGCCGTCGCTCATCAGGATATAAGCCTTTCCCGGCTCCTTGCCAAGCAGGTAGCGCACTGCGCCGCCAAAGGATTTGCCGGTTACGATTTTGCCGATCATCGGTTTAGAGTTTATGTTTCAGCCGTCCGATCACCTCGTCGTAGAAGCGGAGGATCCGCCGCAACTCCTCCTCGTGGGAGGCAACACCGAAGGCGTGCTGGAGGAAGGCCAGTTGGTTCAGGTTATTCCGTTCGCGCGTCAATTCGGAGACCAGGCGCAACTCCTCGGTGCCAATCCGCCGCAGGATCCGTCCCGAGATGACCGCCTGACGGGCATACTCCGAGAGGGTCTGATTGCAGGCCTTTGCCTTACGTTGCACCCGGAGATACTCCGCCTCGCTCACGCGGAAACGTACCGTCCGGGAGCGCAACATCGCCGTGCTCTTCCGCGGGCGTCCGCCCTTGGGTTTCGTTACCTCCATGGCGCGAAGATATTGACGGTGGAACAAACAATCGGGAGCCGTTTCGCGCAGCGTGTTTCGTCGGACTGGAGCGACGTCCTGTGCCCCGAATCCGCGGCGAGCTTGGCGAGCGGCGGATGGTTCGGTGTGCGACCCTCGGGAGCAGACCGGGCAGGGCAGCCCCGCAGGGCGAGGTGGTTCGATGTGGCAGCCAAAAAACCGATGCGGGTTTTTTGTGCCACGAGAACACAACCTCGCTCCTTTCGGTTTTCGGACCCGGGAATCGGCAGCACGTTCGACGTCTGAAGTCGAACGGTGCGGAATCCCGGGGTCGCAAAGGCGTCAGCGCGGAGGCGCTCCCGTACCGGCAAACGGCAGGCGGTTCATGTCGTGGCAAGGAGGGGGAGCGTGCAGATTTTGGCCCGAACGGATCGGGGCATGCAGTCGTCCAACCGGGGACGGCGGGCAACCGATGGAAGATGGTCGGCTCTTCAGTGGGGAGCCGTGGAAGGGATGAATGGCGTTGTCATGGTCGGTGGTTTTTGCGTCGTTGTGAGGATAACGGCACCCGCCGCCGCTTTGTTTCACCACGGGGCGCGATTGCGCTTTCTTGCCGGTAGTTGCACAACCGATATGTAATCGACCCGTTTCTTTTGAACAGGATACGCATGCTCCCTAAAATTCGATTCGATAGCTGATGTTGGGGACGATGTTCGCCTCCCGTTCGGGCTCCACCTGCCCGGTGAGGTAGTTGTAACGATGACCGTAATAATCCTTGTAGCCCGTCAGGTTCATCACCTTCAGCGCAAATTCATGCGCCACGCGTCGGCGGTTGACCCGGTAGCTGACGGTCAGGTGGGCAAGCAGTACGGGATCGAACTGCTCCGAGAAGGGGCGGTTTTCGTCGTAGACCGCCTGGCGGAGCGTCGACGAGGCATCCCTATCAATCGGCGAATAGCGATCGCCGCCCTGAAAGGTTACACGGCCGCTGATGCCCAGCATGTTCTGCCGATTGCGGCCTGTCATCCACTCCTTGCCAGCCAGCACATTCAGCACGTAATGACGGTTGTAGCGCGTATCGAACCATTCTCCGCCGGATGTGCGGTAGCGGGCGTCGAACAGCGAGGCCGTCGCCATGTAGTAAAACCCGCGCGCGAGAAAACGTTCAAAGGTGATGTCCACACCGTAGTTCAGCCCCCGACCGTCGTTGGTCAGCCGCTCGGCGAGAAACCAATCGTCACCGCCCTGCAGGTTGATGAACGAAAAGGTGGTTCCCGGAACAACCGGCACCGAATAGAGCCATTGCACATAGGGCTCCACCCGCAGGTGACGGTCCGTGCCGATCTGCCAGTCCCAGGCAAGCGACAGATGGTGGGCCTTCGTGAAGTCGAGGTCGCGGTTGACCCGCTCGCCGCCGACCTCCGTAAAATAGTAATTCAGCATCTCCAGCCGGCTGTGCAGGCCGTAGGCCAGCACCAGCGAGTGGTCCGACGCAGCCTGCCACTTCACACTCACACGCGGCTCCAGCGTCCAACGGTCGTTGAGCGTGAACCACTGCGCATGGAGCCCCACGCCCGCCTCCCAGCGCGGCGACAAACGAATGACGGAGTTCGACCAAGCTGACATCAGCGCACTCATGCCCGCCTCGTCTGTCAGTGTCTGCAACGCACCGTCGCGCGCCGGAGCATCCTGCAGGAACTGATCGTAGCGCAGCCCCGTCAATCGGATGCCCGTCCGGTTCGTATGCCGCTCGCCCAAACGTGTCTGAAGTGCAGTCGAGAAGACAAAGTTCCAGTCCGTATTGCGGATGACGTTCTGCGGCAGGGGAACCACCTCGTCGTTCATCCGCTCGGTGTGCATGTCCAGCCCGCTGACCGTCGCGGCAAGGGTCGTGTTCAGGCGGGATGTCCTGCCGAGCGGCACGGTGTGGTTAAGTCCCACGGCACCCATGTACTGCCGCACGTCCTGATCCTCCATGTCCTGATCGTAGGCCCACTTCGCCGGATCGGTCTCGGCCACGGTTCCCGAGCGGTCAATCAAGCCGACGCCCCACAGCGAGAAGGTTCCGGCCCGGCGGCTCGGAAACGAAAGTTTGAACGACAGGTCCTGGTAGTTTGTCCCCTCGGCATCCCCGGGCAGCAGCGGCGTGAGCAGCGAAAGGGTCGAATAGCGGTAATTAAAGAGATACGATCCGTCGTAGTTTTTCGAAAAGGGACCCTCGGAGGCGGCATCGATGCCGAGGATTCCCAGTTGGAAGGTGTGCTCGTGGCGCGCGTTGTTGCCGTTGCGCAGGTACATGTCGAAGACGCCCGAAAGGGCATTGCCGTACTCGGCGGGAAAGGCTCCCGTGTAGAAGTCCGAATTGCCGAGGACCTGGCTGCTCAAAGCCGTGAGCCCCCCGCCGCCAAAACTCGTCACCTCAGCAAAGTGGTTCGGGTTGGGAATCTCCACCCCCTCCATGCGCCATTGCAGGAACTTCGGGGCATTGCCCCGCACGACGATGCCGTTGTTGCCGACCGTCGAGGCAACACCGGCAAAGGCCGAAACCAGTCGTGCCGGATCATCCATGCTGCCGGCATAGCGGCTGGCCTCCTCGACGCTCAACATGCGGCCTCCGGCCAGCGCCATGCTGTTCAGCGGTTCGGTCTTGTTGACCGTGGGCCGCACGACCACCTCCTCGACGGCAACCAACGCCTCCTGCAGGCGGACATCGAGTACCACCTCCTTCGACGAACCGACGAGAATCTCGCGCAACTGGGTCGGCTCATAGCCCAGACAGTTCACCTCGACATCGTGGCGGCCTACGGGCACCTGACGCAGCGAGAAGCGCCCCAGCGAATCGGTCGTCGTACCGAGGGCCGGCTGCCGGTCTATGACCACGACCGTGGCATAGGCAACCGGTTGTCCGCTGTTCCGATCCGTAACGGTACCCCGGATGGTTTGCGAGGCAGTTTGGGCCGACAGCGTGGAAAAAAAGAGGATCTGCATAAGGAGCAGGAGGGCGGTTTTCTTCATGGAGGATTTGCTTGCGGATTGTTTCCGCAAAATTAGCCTCCGCATCCGCCAGCGGCAATACTGATTTATCAGTAATCAGGCATCGAGAATTCCGAGGATCCAGGCGTACTTGACCGCTTCGAGCGAATTGTCGACACCGAGTTTCGCGAGGATTCGCTGCCGGTGGGTGTTGACCGTATGGATGCTGATATGCAATTCATCGGCGATCTCTTTGCTCGGACACCCTTGTGCGATGCGTTGCAGGATCTCCCGCTCGCGGGGCGTGAGAATCTCCTCGCGGTTGAAGAGGTCGTCGAGCGGCGAGAAGGAGTCTCCGGTGCGGGTATCGATCAGCTGCGAGGTGACCTTGTAGGGCGGCTGCTGGTTTGCCGAAAGGTTCACGATGCTTAATACCAGCCACACGCTCCCTGCGCGGTCCATCTCCAGAATCTGAAACTCCTCGGTCACCCGTTTATACGCGCCGTGAACCAGGGCTCGATATTCCCGAATCAACTTGAAATGCCGGACATCCATATTCGGATTCTTGCGCAGAAAGACGTGCCGCATGCCTGCCACGCCGTTCTTGGCCACCTGCAGCAGATCGTCGGGATGAATCTGCACGCCCGTATATACGCCCTGCGGATCGCTGAAAAGCGCCCGGTGGAACTCCGATTCGTAGGCGTGTTCGCACCGGTGCAGGTCGAAGATCGAAACGGCGCTTCCCGCCAGAAGCGGCGACGCGGAGAGTGCGGCGATGTGACGTGCGAGCACGGCGGGATCGAGATCCTCCTCGCGGAATTGCTGACTGGCCAACAGTTCGGCATATTGTTTTTGCAGGGCTTCCATGGGTGGTGCTGGTATTGTTTTCTCGCACAAAGATAGCGAATCCACCGAGACTGCGGATAAAGACAGACGCTTTATCTCATGCAATAAAAAAGCAGTAAGAATATGTAAATTCTTACTGCAATACATTTTACACTTCGGCAGCCGGCCGAAGGTTGCGGTCAAGCACCGCCCGGATCCCCGATTCGGGATAGAGCAGCAGGCGGTTGCCAAGTACCGTGAAGGGAATCTGCCGCCGGTCCCGCAGCGTCTGCAAGGTACGCGGTGAAAGGTGCAGGCGTGTGCAAACCTCCTCACCGGTCAGGTAGCGCTCCTCGCCGATCATCGGGCGGTGCTCCTCGGAAGCCTCCCGCAGCGTGCGCTCCACATCGTCCAGTCGTGTGAACAAGCGTTGTAACTCGTCGCTCGCTTCGTTGAGATAATCCAGCGGCATGGCTATCGCATTTGAACGGTTTTGCGGGAAAGCCATGCGGCGAGATCCCGACGTCGATAGTAGAATTTGCCGCCCAGTCGCGAGCAGGGAATCGCACCTCGATCCCGGTAGCTTTGCAGCGTACGTTTGGTAATATTCAGTGCCCGGCACACCTCCTCGCTGTCCAATCACCCGTCGTCATGCGGTGGCGTCAAACGACGTTCCAGACGTTGGGCAAGGGCAGACAAGTGTTCCACCCGTTCGAGGAGCCGTTGCCAACTCCGCTCCCCGATACATACGATCTTTTCCATGGTCTTCTTTTTTTCTGTTTGGTTTGACTATGCTGCAACCCGTCTTTGAGGGTTGCACTCTGTGTGGATGAGGCCGCCGAACATTCAGCGGTCCCGGATCCAAAAGGCGCGGCGTTTCATCTTTTTCCCGGTTTATGAATCTTTGTTCCTGCAAGCTTGCACTCGGATAACGCGCGCAGCCCCTCAAAAGTTTCGCCCGCAAAGTGATGTGGCAGTGGTTGGCGTCGGTTGGCGTCGCGAGGGTGGACAAACTGCGGGAAAAACGCCGGTTTATAGCCATTCTGGTTTGTGCATATGGCAAACGCGCCTATAAGAATACATGGACTGAGCCACGGGATCCGGGCTGTCGAGCCGGATGCTCAAAAGGGTAGTTTGGGACGAAAGTCTTGCAAACCGCATCTCCGAATCAGCCGGAAAGGAGCTGGAGTTGCAGTCCGGTTGCGGATGTCGATGCGGCCCTATTCACCCGCACCGCGCCGATAATCCTCAAGGAAGGCCGAGCAGGTCCGTCCGGTCTGCTGCTTGAAAAAGCGCATCAGGTGGCTCGGATCCGAAAAACCGTACGCTTCGGCCAGCTGGCTGACGCTGCGCCCCTCGAAGAGCAGGTCGTTCTTCACAGCCTCCAGCAGCCGCTGTTTCAGGAGGTGTACGGCCGTGACGCCAAACTGATCCATGACGGCCCGATTCAAGGTCACACGGCTCACGCGCAACATTGAGGCATACTCCTCAACGCGCTGCACCTCACGGATATGCTCTTCGAGCAGCGCCTTGAAACGGAAGGCGCAGTTGTTGCGCGGCAGCGTCACAGGCAGTTCGTAGGCGGCGGCATAGTCACGGTTGAGCGTCACCAGCAGGTAATAGAGCACCGAAACGATCAGGTTGTAACTGTCCGAGGTCGGGGCGCGCAGCTCCGCCTTGATCTTTTCGAGCAGCCGGTCGTATTCCGCCAGTTGTTCCATTGCGCCATCGAACCACGGCGGTGTGTCGGTCTGGTAGCAAAAGAGCAGGCGGTAGACGAAGAACTTGTCCGCGAGGAACGTGCGCATGAAATCCTCGCGGAAGATTAGGAACGTGTAGTCGAGTTCCGCCTCGTCCACGAGCCAGCGCTGCTGCTGGTGGGGCGAGAGGAGCAGGACCATGCCGTCGTGCAGTTCGATGCGGCGTCCGCCGAGCAGCAGCACGCCCCGGGCCCGGTGCAGGAGGAAGAACTCGAAGAAGTCGGTCCGGAAGAGCGGGTATTCGGTCAGCACGCCGCGGATCTCCTCGCTGCAGCCCGTATTGATGTAGAAGTCGACACCGCACTGCGTCTTGCTGAACGGCACGGTGACCAGCCGTCGGGGATTTGTCGTTGTCTTCATCGCTCGCATCCGGTTTGTCCGAAGACAAAGATACGACATTCATTTATCAAAATGGCATACATTACCCCCTTTCGGGCATGGTTCCGCACAAAAAATCTTCGGACCTTTGCCCTGCAAAACATCCGGAATTATGAACCAGCAAGAGGAGATCATCCGCGAAATCGACGTGCAGAGCGTCATGACCCGTTCGTCGCTGCCCGTGGGCGGCTATTCGGTCAACCCCTATGTGGGGTGCCCTCACGCCTGCAAGTATTGCTACGCCTCGTTCATGAAGCGCTTCACGGGCCACACCGAACCCTGGGGAACGTTTCTCGACGTCAAGCACTGGAAGCCCGTTGCCGACCCGCACCGCTTCGACGGGCAGCGGATCGTCATCGGCTCGGTAACCGATGGCTACAACCCCTACGAGGAGTATTACGGGCGAACACGCCTGCTGCTTGAACAGTTGCGCGGCACGACGGCCGAGATCCTGATCTGCACGAAGTCGGATCTTGTGCTGCGCGATCTGGACCTGTTGCGCGAATTCCCGCGCGTGACGGTTTCGTGGTCGGTCAACACGCTGGACGAGGCATTCCGCGCCGACATGGACCGCGCGGTGAGCATCGAGCGGCGGCTCGAAGCTATGCGGCGAGTCTACGAGGCGGGGATCCGCACCGTCTGCTTCGTCTCGCCGATCTTCCCGGGTATCACCGATCCGAAGGCCATCATCGAACGGGTCCGGGAGTTTGCCGACCTTGTGTGGCTCGAAAACCTCAACCTGCGCGGGTCATTCAAGGCAACGATCCTGGCCTACATCCGCGAGAAACACCCCGGACTGGTGCCTTTGTACGAGGAGATCTACAACCGCCGCCGGACGGACTACTGGCAGGCGCTCGAACACGAGATGGCTGCCTATGCCGCCGCAAACGGGCTGCCGTATCGCGTGAACGACCTGCCGTACGGCCGCTCCGAAAAGGGGCACCCGGTTGTGGTTAATTACTTCTATCACGAAAAAATCCGACTCAACAACCGATCCTCGGAGCGGTAGGATGCCGTAAACGGAAAACCTCTTAAAACACGATAAACGATGAAACAGATTGAAAAGATCGCCGAATCCGAAAATTTCAGTGCAATCGGGCTCGGCAAATTGAGCGAACTGAACGAATTCGTGCTGGAGCTAAATCCGGCCGTCAAGATCCCGGGTAAGGTCTTCGGCGGTAGAGCCTTACAGACAACGGGCGCGGAGTTCTCCTTCCAGTCGTTTGCTCCCGGTACGGAAACCGGGTTTTTGCACACCCACAAAACCCATGAGGAGCTCTACTTCTTTCTCTCGGGCGAGGGTGAATTCCAGGTCGACGGCAAAATCTTCCCGATCGGTGAAGGTTCGATCGTGCGGGTAGCTCCTGCCGGGCGGCGTTCCGTCCGCAATACGGGCCGCGAGGCGCTTGTCATGCTTTGCGTACAGTACAAGGGCGGCACCTTTACGGCCGAGGACGCTGCCGACGGCGTGATTCTGAACGAACCGGTTAGTTGGTAAGGTTTCCATACCGTAAATGACAGGTGTGATACCGTTTGCGACGGCATCACGCCTGTCTTGCTTACCGGCTGTTACCCGAAATAACACAACCTGTTTACGCCGTCAAGACCTTGCCGATGCGGCGCATCTCCCGACTGATGTTCGCCTCGGAGATCTTCGCATAGCGCCGTGTCATGTTCGTATTCGTATGGCCCAGAATCTTGGCGATGATGTCAATCGGCATCCCGTATTCAATCGCCAGGGTGGCAAACGTATGGCGCGCCAGGTGCGTGGTCAGATGCTTCTGAATCTGGCAGATATCCGCTATCTCCTTCAGGTAGGCGTTCATCTTCGTATTCGACGGAACGGGCAGCAGTTTGCCCCGCTCCCGACAGTTGGCATCGTCGCGGTACTTCTCCAGCAGGGCCGCCGCCTGCGGAAGCACCGGAACACGGCTCATCACCGAGGTCTTCTCCCGCGGTTTATGAATCCACAGTTGCCCCTCCTCGTCCGTCGTGAAGTGTTCCCGCCGCAGGTGGTCGACATCCGTGAAGGCCAGTCCCGTCAGCGTGCAGAAGCAGAAGACATCCCGGATGCGGTCCAGCCGCTCGTTGGGCATCGGCCGCTTCAGCAGCAAATCCAGCTCCGCTTTCGTCAGCGGCACCTTGACGTTCGTCTTGTCGATCTTCATCTTGTAGTAACGGAAGGGATTCTTCTCGATCCATTCGTTGCGGACCGCATAGAGCAGGAAGTTCTTCAAACAGCAGAGTAGATTGACCGCCCCGTTGTTATGGCAGTTATAGGCCGTCTGCATGTAGGTATTCAGTCCATCGACGTAGGCATAGTCGACCGTATCCAGCGGGAGGTCCTCCTTGCCATACACCTGCCGGATATATTCGGTCATGTAGCGCAGCAGGCGGTGGTACTTGTTGGCCGTGAGCTGCGTGATGCGAGTGCCGACCTCCTGCTGGCGTTTCTCGCAGTATTTGCCGAACTCCGCCAGCACCATCCGGCTCGAAGAGGCGGAGCCCAGCAGCTGCTTGACGGCAAAGCAGGTCGGCGTCTTGTTCTCCTGGATCAAGCGGTCATAGGCGGCAAGGATCGAGGCCCGGTAACTGGCAACGATGCGGTTGATCTGCAGGTCGACCTCATCCTTGTAGAGCGAGCGTTCGAGGCGCTGATTCCAGCGTTCGGGCTCAATCTGGCATTGTGTATAGACTTCGGTCGACTGGCCGGTCGTGGTGATGCGGGCATAGATAGGGGCCTTGCCCTTTTTCGTGACTTTGGTCTTCTTGCAGAAGAAGACAACGCTGAAGGTGGTTCGTGGCAACATGGCTGCTTGGTTTTTGAGTAAATTAAACGTCTTCAGCACCGGAATGTTGCAGAGTAAAATAATGCAAATCAGCGAAATAGAGCTAAATCGTGACCTATTTTCGGTCCGGGCAAAATAGGTCACGATTAAGGCCTGAAATACTTGCTGCCTTTTGCGTCAACAAGAGTGGGAGAATACAAGAAAAAGCCTTGTATATCGCTGATATACAAGGCTTTTTGCTTTCTTTCGGGGTTTCTTTCTGGCCCCCTCTGGAGCGGAAAACGGGACTCGGACCCGCGACCTCAACCTTGGCAAGGTTGCGCTCTACCAACTGAGCTATTTCCGCATTGCTCGATTGCGAGTGCAAAGGTAGACAAAAAATCCGAATCTCCAAATTTTTGCCGCCATTTCCTCACAAAAACCGCAATGCGGAAAACGAAAACTCCCGGACACATGTCCGGGAGTTCCTGATTATCGGTCGGTTGCCCCGACGCGGGCAATCTGCTTATTAGCGAACCTTGAATCCTTCGTCGGCGCGAACCGGGATCGGCAGCGATGCATAGTAGCCGCTTTCGAGCTTGTCGCGCACCGACTTGAAGGCCTCGAGCGTGTAGTTCACGTCCTCGAGCGTGTGGGCGGCCGTCGGGATGACGCGCAGAATGATCTCGCCCTTCGGAATCACGGGGTAAACCACGATCGAGCAGAAGACTCCGTGGTTCTCGCGCAGGTCCACGATCAGGTTCGTGGCCTCCGGAATACCTCCCTTCATGAAGACGGGGGTCACGGGCGAGTTGGTCACGCCGATGTTGAACCCGTTCTCCTTCAGGCCGCTCTGCAGCGCACGGACGATCGTCCAGAGTTTCTGCTGGTATTCGGGGTGGTTGCGGATCAGCTCCAGACGTTTCAGTGCGCCGATGACCATCGGCATGGGCAGCGACTTGGCGTAGAGCTGCGAACGCATGTTGTAGCGCAGCAGGTTGATCAGCCAGCGGGGACCGCTGACGAAGGCACCGATGCCGGCCATCGACTTGGCGAAGGTGTTGAAGAGCACGTCTACGCCGTCCACGACACCGAAATGCGAAGCCGTACCGCGGCCGCCCTCACCCATCGTGCCGAAGCCGTGGGCGTCGTCCACCAGGAGGCGGAACTTGAAATCCTTCTTCAGGGCCACGATCTCGTCGAGCTTGCCCAGGTCGCCCTTCATGCCGAAGACGCCCTCGGTGATCACGAGCACGCCGCCGTTCTGCTCCTCGGCCAGCTCGGTGGCATGCTTGAGCTGCAGGCGCAGCGACTCCATGTCGTTGTGACCGTATACGAAGCGCTTGCCCTTGTGCAGGCGCAGGCCGTCGATGATGCAGGCGTGGGCCTCGGCATCGTAGACCACCACATCGCGCGGGGTCAGCAGGCAGTCGATGATCGAGAGCATGCCCTGGTAGCCGAAGTTGAGCAGGAAGGCATCCTCCTTGCCGACAAACTCGGCCAGTTCACGCTCCAACTGCTCGTGGTACTTGGTCTGACCGCTCATCATGCGGGCACCCATCGGGGCGGCCATGCCGAACTGGGCGGCACCCTCGGCATCGGCCTTGCGCACCTCGGGATGGTTGGCCAGTCCGAGGTAGTTGTTCAGACTCCAGTTCAGCATCATCTTGCCCCGGAATTTCATGTGGGGGCCGATCTCGCCCTCCAGCTTCGGGAATGCGAAATATCCGTGCGCATACGACATGTACTGACCGATGGGTCCGCCGGCGTTCTTTTCGAGCCGGTCAAAGATATCAACCATATTTATTTGAATTTTATGTGTTTAGCCTCTCTGTGCCGGACCCGGACGGTCCGAATTTGCAAGTAAGCCGATTTAAACGACCAAAATTAGACGTTTTTTACTCCGTGCTGATACGCATAAATGCGTATTTTCGCCGACACAAGACAAAAACGCCCCACAACTCAGACCGATCACCCTGTTCCAGACCACATTGCTCACAAGGAGTAACTCCGGCCGCACAACAGCACGGAAGCCCGCTTCCAGGAAATCCTTCCACAATCCGTACTTCCCCAAGCTCGCAAAAAAACAGCAACATACCAAGAAGATAGCAAAAGAAAAATAGCGTTTTTTCGAAATATTCAGATTAAATTTGTCCTGCACAATACCCCGTAAGAGTGTTGGAATTAGAAAACATTTTCATACCTTTGTGGCGTTCCCTCAGGAACGGACATATTTGATGAAAGTGTTTCGCTTTAATCCTTGATCGAGAATCTGGAAAATTCGTGTGTACAGGGATGGCAATGACACTCATCACTTGTATTGGTATGCATTGTACTCAAATTCATACTATACGGGTGTGGGGTATTGTTTATTTGTACACGGGTATTCCAGAACCTTCGATCAGATAAACGAACGGCTCCACACTTTCTTTTTTCACAATCACATCATCGGAGCCGGGGTGTACCCAAATCTCTCGTTATGAGGAAATCACTCATCTATTTATTGCTTGCGGGCGCAATTCCGTTCACAGGCATGCACGATGCATTCGCCCAGCGAGGCTCGACGAAAACCATCACAACGACCAGACTGGCAGGCGTACAGGAAACCTTCGAGCACACCGAGGCCTTCAGCCTCGAGGCCGGTCACGAAATGCTTGTCACTCCGCTGGTGGCCTCAGTCAAGGTGCTCTCCAGGAACAACGACGGCAAAACATTTGAGAGAGCAACCTTCACCGGGTCAGCCCGGCAGGACGTCCCCGCCGGGCTGGCCGGCAACGAATACCTGGTTGGCAAGCTCATGGACGGCAGGCGGGTGGCCGCCATCGACGTGGACCTGCTGAAAGCACAGGCGACCTACGACTTTTGCCGTGAAACGGGAGCCGACCTGATCGTCGTTCCCCAGTTCAACATCCGCCACAAGACACACACGGTCAATACAGTCGATGTCGATGGGAACCCGGTCAGAATCGAGGAGCCAGTCGAACGCGACGGCAAATACGTGATGATCGTGGACATGGTCGGATTCCCGGCTGTCTATACGGGCTTCCGCGAGGGTACCCGCAACGACGTATGGATCAAGGAGCTCTTCAAGGAGGGGCAAATCGAGAACGAAGATGCTCACATCCACGTCGAGGAGACCGTAACACGGACCGAATAACAACATCCCCAAGCAATCAAGTAATACCAAACAAACCACTTTCGAACGCCATGAAAAAACTGTTCATACTGATCGCTGCGGCCCTGCTGGCCGCACCCGCCGCATCGTTTGCGCAAAAAACAACCGTCACCCGCGTGAATCGGGAACGAACTTACAAAACCAGCTCTCACAACGTAGACATCTGGTACGAGGGCGAACTGAATATCGGGTATGGCACGGGCGGTACGCTCAAAGCCGACGGAGAGTCGGAAGATGCCAAATACACCCGTCCGTTCATCGAAACCGTACACGGTGTCCGGATCACCCCGTATGCATTCGCAGGTCTGGGCATCGGATTCCAGTACGCCTACGACAAAAACTGGGAGATCGGCATGATGCCCGTATTCATCGACCTGAAGGGTTACTATCCCGTGACGGAACATTTCGCCCCCTATGTGGCTATCGACCTCGGCTTCAGCTCCGGGCTCGTCGGAACGAAGGACTACCTGGGAGAAGAGGGGCTCGACCTCACGGGCGGATTCTACGCCTCGTACGGCATCGGACTGAACTACAGGAGGCTGAACTTCGGTTTCGGATGGCAGCACCAGGGTATGAAATTCAAATATGACGGAGAGAGCAGCGAAAGTTTCGGCATAAACTCGTTCTTCGTGAAGATAGGCTTGAAATTCTGACCCGCTCGACCATGAAAAAGTACCTGACCTTAATATTCTGCAGTGTGGCTCTTGCCTGGAGCGGCTGCTCGGAAAACGATGCCCCCGTGAATACCGCCAACCTGACCGGAAAATGGGAGTGCTACAAGTCATACGACGCCGAATACGACGAATGGGACTACGACTACGGCGAAGGAATCGACATCTACCGACTCGAGTTCCGGCCGGACAACACCTGCCACATTACGGACGACTCATCGAGCGCCGACCTCCTCTACCGGCTGGAAGGCCGGACAATCATCCTCTACGAGGAGGCATACCCCGACGAAGAGGAGAAGATCCGGATCAACCGGCTGACACCTTCGGAACTGGTGTTGGCCTACGACTACACAGGCGACAACGGACGCAAATGCACGGACCTGGAGTACTATAAACGGATCGACTGACACAGACTGCATCCGGACCAGACATCCGGATGCTCCCACCCCATCTGCCGGGAGGACGGACCGCTCCGTCCTCTCTTTTTTGCACGTTCCACACCTCGCCCCGCAGCAACTCCTGTTCCCGAAGGCCGCGGCTAACGCCCATCCCGGGGTCCCTGATCCGGCCGGATGTAACATCCGTTATCGGTTCCGATACGAGTGTTACACGCCGAAAGGAGCGGTCCGGCTAACTTTGTTACCGAAACCCAAGACACCAACCAGCATGAGACTTGTTTGCCTGTCGGCGGCATGTGCCGCCTTGTTCTGCCTGACGGCCTGCAACCACGGCCACAAATCCTACAAATCGGAAGTCGTTACGCTCGAAACCCTGCTCGACGAAATGACGGACTACGCGTCCGCCGCAGAATTTCCCGAATACTCTCTCCGACAGACCAGCAGCTACGACCGCCGCTCCGTATCGCCCGACCAGCCCGGATGGTTCGCCAACAACGACGGGAGCGGCTACGAACGGATCGAAACGATCAACGGACACCGTGAAAAGGTGCTTTTCGAAGCCGAAGGGCCCGGTGTTGTGACCCGCATCTGGATGACCACCTCGGACAAACGCGGCACGCTCCGTTTCTACTTCGACGGAGAGTCCGCCCCGCGCTTCACCATTCCCGCCTACGACCTGTCGCAGGCCCCCTTCTTCGTCGGGGAGGCGCTGTCTCTGCGCCACACCAACTACGAGACACGTCCGGAAGGCCGCGGCGGAAACACCTTCATGCTGCCGCTGCCCTACGCCTCGCACTGCCGCATCACGTTCGAGGAGCCCGACTGGGAGCGGTTCGTCCCCCGTTACTACCAGATCAACTACCGGACTTATGCGCCGGGGACCCGCATCAAAAGTTTCGAGGTATCGGACACGGAACGGCTCCGTTCACGGCTGGAGGCGCTTTCGGCAAAATTGCTCCGCCCGCAGGCATACGAAGGCGGCGAACAGCACCGGGTCCGCATGCGGCTGGCCCCCGGCGAGAAACAGACGCTCTCCCTCGACGGCGAGGACCGCGCCATCTACACCCTCCGCTTCGAGGTTGCCGACCCGGGAGCGGGAAGCGATTACGCACGGCTGATGCGCGGGCTGACCCTGAGCATGGATTTCGACGGGATGAACACCGTATGGGCCCCGCTCGGCGAGTTCGCCGGAGCCGGCATCGGAGCCCCGGAGGTCAGGAGCTGGTACCTCGACTGCGACGGGATGGGGTGCATCGAGAGCCGATGGGTCATGCCCTACCGCCACACGGCTTCGCTCACTCTGGAGAACACGACGGACCGTGAGGCCGACGTCCTTGTCGAGACGACCACGGACCGGTATGCCCGGACCCCCTCGACGCTCTATTTCCACACCACCTGGCGCCAGGAGCGCGACATCCCGGTCAGTCCGAACTACGACGCTCCGGACAACCTCGACTGGAACTTCATCACCTGCAGCGGCCGCGGCGTCCTGCGCGGCGACCTGCTGACACTCTACAACAACGCACCGGACTGGTACGGCGAGGGGGATGAGAAGATATGGATCGACGACGATCCGTTCCCGTCGCACTTCGGGACCGGCACGGAGGACTACTACAACTGCTCCTGGGCCCCGGTCGTACCGTTCCACACCCCCTTCGGCGGAGCACCGCGGGCCGACGAAGCGTCATCACACGGATACAACACCTTCATGCGCACCCGGAACCTCGACGCCATTCCGTTCCACCGCCGCCTGCGGTTCGACATCGAGATGCTCAGCTGGCACCCGGGAACGGTCGATTATGCCACGACCGTATGGTGGTACGGCGATCCGGAGAGCCGGGCCGAAAGCGCCTCTCCCCGGGATGAGGCACGGGTCCCGATCCGATAGCCCGACCGGAAAAGGCCGCCCCGAAAAGCGGACTCGGCAAGGCCGTCCCGCTTTTTTCGCTATTTTTGTACAACCGAACACCGACCCATGAACCTCCGCTTTTATCGGGCACCGCTGCTTGCGGCCCTGACACTGCTCACCTCAGCCTGCCGCGAAGAAAGCGCGGAACCAAAGGAAATCGTCATCGGATTTTCCCAATGCTGCTCGGACGTTTTCCGCGAAGCGATGCTCTTCGACATGCAGATCGAATCGGCCAACTACCCCAACGTCCGGCTCGTCGTGCGCAACGCCGACTACGACAACGAACTGCAGCGGCAGCAGGTCGCCGAACTGACCCGGTCGGCCGATCCGGTGGATGTCCTGATCGTCTCGCCGAACGAGGCCGAGCCGCTCACCGATGTCACGGTCGATGCCTACCTGCGCGGCATCCCGACGATCATCCTCGACCGGATGATCAACTCCGACCAGTACAGCGTGGCCATCGGGGCCGACAACTACCAGATCGGCCGGACGGCCGGACGCTACATCCGCCAGCACCTGCCCCCGGGGTCCCGCATCCTGGAGATCTGGGGAATCCCCGGCTCCACCCCGGCCGTCGAACGGCACAACGGACTGCTATCGACGCTCGGCGACAGTTACCGCGTCGATTCGGTCCACGGAGAGTGGCAGCCGAATATCGCAGCCGAGCGTATCGCCCGACTCGAAAGTTACGACGACATAGACTGCATCTTCGCCCACAACGACGTAATGGCCCTGGCCGCCCGAGAGGCAATCATGCGCCGGGACAGCATCTCGGGGCGGAGAATCCGCTATCTGGGAATCGATGCGACCTACGGCGTGGGGCTCGAAGCCATCGTGGACGGACGGCTCGACGCCTCGTTCCTCTATCCGACGGGCGGTGCGACAGCCATCCGCAAGGCCGTCGAACTGCTTCAGGGAGTTCCCGTGGAAAAGAACGTCCGCCTCAACACGGCCACCATCGACCGCTCCAACGCGCAGACGCTGATCGCACAGGCCCAGCAGATGGAGGACTACCAGCGCCGCATCAACCGCCAGCGCGAGGAGCTGAACGCCCTGTCGGTCCGCTTCGATTACCTGCAGAACTCGTCGCTGGCCATCTTCTGCCTCACGGCGCTGCTGATTCCCATACTGATCTATGCGCTCTATGCCAACCGCAAGATCCGGCAAAAGAACCGGGAACTGCACGAAACGAATGCCCAGATCGAATTCCAGCGCCGGGAGCTGACCCTGAAGAACGCGCAACTGGAACGCGCCTCGACCAGCAAGCTGCGCTTCTTTACCAACATCTCGCACGAGATCCGCACCCCGGTCTCACTGATCATCAATCCCCTGCAACAGATCACCCGCCAGGGGAACATCCTGCCGGCACCGGTCTACGAAACCCTCAAACTCATCATCCGCAATGCCGACCGGCTGCTGAAGATGGTCAATCGCATCCTCGACGTAAGCCGCATGGAGGACCAGTCCGAAGTGCTCATTCTGACCGAGATCCGCATCGCAGACTTTCTCCGCGACGTCGGCCGCTGCTTCGAACCGCTGGCACAGACCCGGAAGATCCGCTTCACCCTGCAGGATCACAGCGGCAACGCCCCGCTGACGATCGATGCGGACAAGATCGAGTTGATCTTCATGAATCTGTTATCCAACGCCTTCCGTTTCACCCCCGACGGAGGAGAGATCACCGTCCGCAGCACGTGCGATCGCGACTGGGTCACCATCGAGGTGGAGGACAGCGGCTGCGGCATCCCGCCGGAACGGCTGCCTCACATCTTCAAACGGTTCTTCACGGACGACCGCAACCCCGGCACCGGGGTCGGGCTGCACCTGTGCCGCGAGATCACGGAGCTGCACCACGGAGAGATCTCGGCCGAAAACCGGCCGGAAGGAGGGACGCGCATGCGGCTCCGGCTGCAACGGGGGACGGCCTACCTGGCCGACCGGACCGTAATCAAGGAGTCCCCCTCCGCACTCCGGGAGGCAAAAGGCAGATCCGACGGTTCGCTGGTCTCGGCCAAGCTGCAGCAACGGCGCAGCGAAAAACTGCTCATCGTCGAGGACAACGCCGACATCCGCGAATACCTCCGGAGGGAACTGGGCAAGAGCTTTCCCATCGAGACGGCCACCAACGGGGCGGAGGCCCTGCGCCTGCTGCGGCTCGACCCGAAGGTCTCACTGGTCGTCAGCGACGTCATGATGCCCGACATGGACGGGCTGGAGATGACGCGCGAGATCCGGAACGACCAGCGGCTGAGCCACCTGCCGGTCATCCTGCTGACGGCATTGTGCGGAGAACGGAACCAGCTGCAGGGCATGGCGCAAGGCGCCGACGCCTACATCCAGAAACCGTTCAACATCGATCTGCTCCACATGCAGATCGTCACGCTGCTCGATGACCGGGAACGGATGCGCCGCAGCCTCGGTTCGCGGATTCAGGAGGGAAACTACCTCCCGCCATCCGAGGTGGCCCAGATCGTCGGGTTCGACGAACAGTTCAGGACCCGGTTGCTCGAACTGCTCGAAAAGCGGGCTGCGGACAGCAGCTTCTCGACGACCGACCTCAGCCGGGAACTGAACCTCTCGCGCGTACACCTCTACCGCAAGACCAAGGAGCTTTTCGGCACGGCTCCTTCGGAATTGATCCGGAACTTCCGGCTGAACAAGGCGCTCGCCCTGCTGGAGCAGCGGCAATGGACCGTCAGCGAAATCACCTACCGCACCGGATTCACCTCGCCCTCCTACTTCAGCAAGTGTTTCAAGGCCCTCTACGGCAAAACTCCTTCCGAATATACCGGGGAATAGAACGGTTCCGTTCCCGCGCAGCAAAAGGCCCTTCCCAAATGGAAGGGCCTTTGATTTCGTGTCGGTTGCACGGCTTGCGACACATGTTACCCGGTAACCGGAGTGCCACCAAATGAAACATGCGTTACGCAGAAAGGCGGTCCGTTCCGCTAAATTTGTATTGACCGAGCCCCACCGGGGCAGTCACCACACCAACCACACAACCTTAAACCTACCAACCATCATGAAACGAACCTCATTCCTATGCTGTCTGGCGGCATTGCTGTTTCTGGTTCTCCCGGAAGCGATCGCCCAAAGGCAGGTCGTCAGGGGCATCGTCCTCTCGGCGTCCGACAAGCAGCCCGTCATCGGGGCGGCTATCGTCGAAAGCGGCACCTCCAACGGCACGAGTACGGGAGTAGACGGCCGCTTCGCCATCGAAACGGCCCCCGGCGCAGAGATCGAAGTCACCTTCCTGGGATACGTCCCCCAGAAGCTGAAAACCCGACCCGAAATGCAGGTGCTCCTGCAGGAAGATACACAGTCGCTCGACGAGGTGGTCGTAACCGGTTACAGTACCCAGCGCAAGGCCGACCTGACAGGAGCCATCAGCATCGTCAATGTAGCCGAAATGAAGGCCCTGCCCGACACCGACCCGATGCGCGCACTGCAGGGCCGCATCCCCGGCATGACCATCACGGCAGACGGAAGCCCCTCGGGAATCGGCACAATCCGCATCCGCGGCATCGGGTCGATCAACTCGACCAAAGACCCGCTGTTCGTGATCGACGGTGTTCCCACGCAGTCGTCGCTCAACTCGCTCAACGCAAACGACATCGAATCGATCCAGGTACTCAAGGATGCGGCTTCGGCCTCGATCTACGGCTCGCGGGCCGCAAACGGCGTGATCATCATCACGACCAAGCACGGCCAGCAGGGCAAGCTCAAGGTGGAGTTCAACACCTCGCTCACCGCCTCGTTCTACACGACCAAGATGGACATGCTCGACACCGAGGGCTACGGCAAGGTGCTCTTCCAGGCCAACATGAACGACCGCAAGGATCCCAACATCACCAACTACGGCTATACGTTCGACTGGAACGGCGATTTCGACAACCCGGAACTCTACGGCGTCTCGCTGGGCTGGCATGACGGCTATCTGGACGCCAACAAGACCCTCCGCCCGGCCGACACCGACTGGTTCGACGCCATCTCGCGCACGGGCTTCACCCAGCGCTACGACATCTCGGTGAGCAACGGCACCGAACGCGGCAACTACCTCTTCTCGGTCGGATACAAGGATACGGAGGGAATCCTCAAATACACGGATTTCAACTCCGTGTCGGCACGCATGAATTCATCGTTCAACCTCTTCAAGGACATCGTCGTTATCGGAGAAAACTTTACCACGAGCTATACCACGCAGGTCGATGCACCGGGCAGCCTCACCGAACGCGCACTGAAGATGCAGCCCATTCTTCCCGTCCACGGCGAGGACGGCAGCTGGGGCGGCTGCATCGGCGGCATGCCCGACCGCGACAACCCGCTCCGGGAGCTGACCGACGGCAAGGAGAACCGGGCTCTCATCTGGCGCGTATTCGGAAACGCCTATATCGACATCAAGCCGGTCAAGGGGCTGCTCATCCGGTCGAACTTCGGCATCGACTTCGACACCTACTACAAACGGACGCTGAACCACTACTACAAGTTTGAGAAGAAGGAGGGCAATCCCACCTCCGTGACGCTCGACCAGGCGAACGACACGAAATGGAACTGGTCGAACACCATAAACTACGACTTCACGCTCGCCGACCGGCACAACTTCTCGATCCTGGCCGGCATGGAGCTCTACCACCAGCGCCGGATCTACTTCAGCGGCAACCGCCAGGACTTCGCGCTCGAGGATCCCGACTACATGTGGCCCGACGCCGGCACCGGCACGATGAAGTTCTCGGGAAACAGCGAAGGCTACTCGCTGGTATCGCTCTTCGGCAAGATCGACTACAACTACGACGGCCGCTACCTGGCATCGTTCACGATCCGCCGCGACGGCTCGTCGCGTTTCGCCGAGAACAACAAATGGGCCGTATTCCCCGCCGCAACCCTCGGCTGGCGCATCTCGGGCGAGGAGTTCATGCAGGATGTGAAGTGGATCGACGACCTGAAGATCCGTGCATCGTGGGGACAGACCGGCAACCAGGGCATCAGCAACTCGGCCCGCTACTCGACCTACATCGCCGACTACGGCTCGGACCGCCTGACCTCGACCGCCTACGACATCTACGGAGTCGGTTCGGGCATCTACCCCTCGGGGTTCCGCCTCTCGCAGACCGGCGGCCTCGACCTGAAGTGGGAGACCACGACGCAGACCGACATCGGCCTGGACTTCACGCTGCTCGACGGTTCGCTCTACGGAACGATCGACGGCTACATCAAGAAGATCGACGACATGCTCATCCAGCCCGGCTACCTGGGTTCGGTAGGTGAGGGCGGCTACACGTGGCTCAACGGCCCGGCGATGAAGACCAAAGGCATGGAGTTCCTGCTCGGATACCGCTACACGGCCCGGAGCGGATTCTACCTCGACCTGTCGGCCAACCTCGACTTCTTCCGCAGCGAGGTCACCTACATCCCCTCGACCGCCACAGGATCCTACGAACACACCAACACGGAACTGCTCATCGGACACCCCTACGGAGCCCGCGTGGGCTACGTGGCCGACGGGCTGTTCACCTCGCAGGAGCAGCTCGACGCCTCGAACCAGCCGGGAAAAAGGCTCGGAGGCATCCGTTTCCGGGACTTCTCGGGGCCTGACGGGGTGCCCGACGGCGAGATCGACGCCTGGGACCGCACGTGGATCTACGATCCCGTACCCGACTTCTCGTATGGCATCAACCTCTCGATGGCCTACAAAGGCTTCGACTTCTCGATGTTCTGGCAGGGCGTGGCCGGAGTCGATGTGGAGAACGTGGCCAAATACCAGACCGACTTCTGGGGCGTGAACGACGTGGGCGGCAACAAGGGAGCCCGTCTGCTCGACGCCTGGACGCCGCAGAATCCGGGATCGACGATTCCCGCCGTCTCGACGATCAACAACGGCGACGAAGGCCGTTTCTCGACCTACTTCATCGAGAACGGCAGCTACCTCAAGCTGCGCAACCTGCAAATCGGCTACACGCTGCCCCACGAGCTGACCTCGAAGATCATGCTGGACAAGGTCCGGATCTACATAAGCGGGCAGAACCTGCTGACGATCAAGAGCCGGGACTTCACGGGCGTAGACCCCGAGATTCCGGGATGGAGCTATCCGATCCCCACCTCCGTAACGGGCGGCATCCAACTGACATTCTAACCTAAAACGCACTGAAATGAAACGATTCATAACAAGTTTGGCCATCGCATGCACGGTGCTCTGCGCAAGCAGTTCGTGCGAAGACTTCCTGGACGTAAAACTGTCGGGCGTCATCGACGGCGACTACGCCATGTCGCACCCCGAGGAGATGTGCATCGCCGCCTACTCGGCGCTGGGCGACGACTACTGGGACTGCCCGCTCAACCTCTGGCCCTACGGCGACGTCCGCTCGGACGACGCCTACAAGGGCGGCATGAACGAATCCGACAACCAGGGATACCACGACATGGAGGTCTGCACCTCGCTGCTCTCCACGACGGGCAACATCGACGGCATGTGGTACCGTCTCTACTGCGTGATCTCCCGCGTGAACCAGGCCATCATCGCGGTGCAGAACGCCGATGAGGCGACCTATCCGCAGAAAGCGGCCCGTCTGGCCGAGATGCGCTTCCTGCGGGCGCACTTCTACTTCAAGCTGAAGACCGTCTTCCGCTACGTGCCCTACATCGACGAGGTGGCCCATGCCGAGCAGACCCAGGAGCAGGTGGGCAACCGCGACCTGACCGAAGAGGAGTTCTGGAACCGGATCACCGAGGATTTCGAGGCGGCCTACAACACCCTCGACATGTATCCTGCAGACAAGGCCCGGGTCAGCAAAACCGCAGCGGCAGCCTATCTGGCCAAAGTATGGCTCTACCGGGCCTTCCCGCAGGACGAGAACCATCAGTTCACCGGAACGGTAGACCAGCAGGCGCTGCGCCACGTGATCACCTACACCGACTACGTGAAAAGCGCCACGGAGTACCGTCTGGAACCCGACTTCTCGGACAACTTCCTGCCGGAGAACCCCAACGGCTGCGAATCGATCTTTGCCGTGCAGCACTCGACCAAGACAGCCGACGGAACGATCTACGGACGTGCGAACTGGAGCAACATCCTCAACTGTCCGGCCGTGCTCTTCCCGGGCGGGCACGACTTCCTGAAGCCCTCGCAGAATCTGGTCAATGCCTTCAAGACCCGCAACGGACTTCCGATGTTCGACGACTTCAACGACAGCCGCTGGATCCCGAACCCCGACCCGAGCGTACAGACCCAGAAGGTCGATCCCCGTCTCTTCCACACCGTGGCCATGCGCGGTTTCCCGTACAAGTACGACAAGGAGATCATCTTCACCTATGCCAACTCGCGCACGCCGGGCTGCTACGGCTGGTACAGCTCCATGAAGCAGTGCTGCCCCGTAGGGTCGCCCTATGTCACCTACGACGAGCCCTGGCAGGCATTCGGCATGAACGAGATCGTACTGCGCTATGCCGACATCATGCTCATCCGCGCCGAAGCTCTCATCGAACTGAACGAGAACCTCGAGGAGGCCCGCACGCTGATCAACGAAATCCGCACCCGTGCAAAAAATTCGATGGCACGTATTGATTATGCGGAAGATTTTTGCGAAATTTCGACCTATCCCGAGAGCGGCTGGACGCAGGAATACGCCCGGCAGGCCGTGCGCTTCGAGCGTCGTCTGGAGCTGGCAATGGAGCACCAGCGATTCTTCGACCTGGTCCGCTGGGGTACGGCAGCCGACGTGCTGAACGAGTTCTACCGGACCGAATACTGGGAGAATCCCGAACCGGGTGACTTCCGCGACGACGCCGGCAACGACACCTACTACGACGGCGGCGGATATGTGAGCTACTACCAAACGGCCCACTTCGAAAAGGGCACGCACGAGTACATTCCCATTCCGTTCCCGCAGATGAACTATGTACCGGGACTCTACACGCAGAACCCGCACTACAACTAACCGAACCGAAACCAAAGAACATCACCCAAAAACAAGAACCGATCATGAAATCCGCCCAACACTTCATCGCCGCGGCCCTCGCCGCCGTCCTCTTCACGGGGACGGCCGCCGCGGGCGACCCGCTCCGGATCGAACATCCCGACAAACGGACTACGGAGATTCCCGTCGAACACCCGGCCGCCTGGCTGATGCTTCCGATCGAGGAGGCAGCGCCCGAGGTCCCGGTCGAGATCCTCGCAGCAGACGAGGTCCTCCAGCGGCTGCACATCCGCCTCGCACAGTTCGAGGTGGACTACTACATGCCCCTGCGGGCCTCGGACTATCCGGGCGCCGACCGGATCCGGGTGCTGAACCACCACCGCAACGCGCTCGCCTGGAGCCGCATATACTCCGCCGACCGATACGACCTGCCCGACGAACGCTACCGGCCGGCCTACCACTTCGCCCCGGCCTACGGATGGATGAACGACCCCAACGGCATGTTCTATCTGGACGGCGTCTGGCACCTCTTCTACCAGCACAACCCCTACGGCGCCATGTGGGGGAACATGCACTGGGGATCGGCCACGAGCCGCGACCTGGTGACGTGGGAGCACCACGGCGACGCATTGTGCCCCGACGAGTTGGGAACCATCTTCTCCGGTTCGGCCGTAGTCGATCACGACAACACGGCCGGTTTCGGCAAGGGGGCCGTCCTGGCATTCTACACCTCGGCGGGACGCTACCAGCAGCAGTCGATGGCCTACTCGACCGACGGCGGGAAGAGTTTCACCAAATACGAAGGCAACCCGGTCGTCGCCTCGCAACTAGGCGACTGCCGCGACCCGAAGGTCTTCTGGTATGCTCCGGGCAAACACTGGAACATGATCCTCGCCGTCGGCAACCACATGGAGATCTACTCCTCGCCGGACCTCAAGCAGTGGAAACACGAGAGCGACTTCGGCGCCGGATACGGCGGCCACGACGGGATCTGGGAGTGTCCCGACCTGTTCGAGCTGCCCGTAGACGGAGACCCGGACAACACCCGCTGGGTGCTGCTTTCGAACAACTACTCGAACACGCTGCGGTCGGGCGGCACGCAGTATTTCATCGGCACGTTCGACGGCCGGGAATTCCGCTGCGAGACACCCTCCGACCTGACCCGCTGGCTCGACAAGGGACGCAACCACTACGCCGCCGTCACATGGGACAACGCCCCGGAAAACCGGCGCGTACTGCTGGCATGGCTCGCCGGATGGCCCTATCAGGACCCGCAGAATCCCGTCCGCATACGGGGCATCCAGTCCGTGCCGCGCGACCTGAGCCTCTACACCCATGAGGGAACCGTCTACCTGGCCGCCGAACCGGCCCCCGAAATGGAAGCGCTGCGCGGCCGCGAAGCGCTGAAAAAGCCGAAGTTCGAAGTCGCCGGCCGGAAAGAGTTCCCGCTTCCCGGAGAGGGGCTCTGCGAACTGGTCATGACCTTCCGCGACATCGAGGCCGCAGCGGCCGGGTTCCGGCTCACGAACGGCAAGGGCGAGGAGCTTGTCGTCCGTTACGACAGGAACTCCGGAGAGTTCGTCCTCGACTTCTCCCGGAGCGGGCAGGTCGATTACAGCCGGGATCCCATGGCCCGTTCGATCGTGACGATCGCCCGCGACGGAGCACCGCAAAAGGCAGGATTCGAACGGGAGACCTACGCCCCGGCCGCTGCCGACGGCTCGCTTTCGCTCCGCCTGCTGCTCGACCGCTCGTCGGTCGAGTGTTTCGAGCGCGACGGCCGCTTCGTCATCACCGACTACATCTTCCCCTCGGTCCCCTATGACCGGATCGAGTTCTTCGCCGAGAACGGACGCTGCCGCATCACCGACTTCGCGGCCTATCCGCTCATCGTGCCGGAAACGAAATAACACCGCGCAACCATGACCCGAAACCCCCGCACGCTCCGCCTGCTCGTCCCGACGATGCTCACCTTCTTCACGATGGGATTCGTCGATTCGGTAGGCATTGCGACCAACTACATCAAGGACGATTTCGCCCTGTCCGACACGCTGGCCAACCTGTGTCCCTCGATGGTCTTCTTCTGGTTCCTCGTATGCTCCGTACCGACGGGCATGCTGATGAACCGCATCGGCCGGGCCCGGACCGTACGGCTGAGCGTCGCCGTCACGGCCCTCGCCCTGCTCGCACCGGTCATCGACTACTCGTTCGCAACGATGATGGTCTCCTTCTCGCTGCTCGGCATCGGCAATGCGCTCATGCAGGTATCGCTCAACCCGCTGGTGTCGTCCGTCGTCACCGGAGACCGACTGGCCAGCACGCTCACCTTCGGGCAGTTCGTCAAGGCCATCGCGTCGTTCGTGGCTCCGCTCATCGCGGCCTGGGGCGTCCTGCACTGCGCATCGTGGCGCATACTCTTCCCCGTCTTCGCCGCCATCGCCGTCATCGCCCTGGTCTACATGTCGCTGACCCGCTTCCCGGAAGCATCCGGGATGCGCCGCAGCTCGACGTTCGGCGCCTGTTTCACCCTGCTCCGCGAGCCCTTCATCCTGCTGGCCTTTCTGGGTATCCTCTGCCACGTCGGCATCGATGTCGGAACGAACGTGACCGCACCGAAACTGCTCATCGAACGACTCGGCATGGAGCTGACGGATGCAGGCTACGCCACGAGTCTCTACTTCCTGTTCCGCACCCTCGGGTGCCTCTCGGGATCGCTCATCCTGACCCGCATCCCGGCGATGAGGTTCTTCCTGTTCAGCGTCGGACTGATGCTGCTGGCCACGGCCGGGCTTTTCTGCCTCGACGGCAAGGCCGCGATCTACGTCTGCGTGGCGCTCCTCGGCTTCGGCAACTCGAACATCTTCCCGATCATCTTCTCGCGGGCGATGCTCCACCTGCCCGACAAGCAGAACGAGGTCTCGGGGCTGATGATCATGGGACTGATCGGCGGCACGATCTTTCCGCTGCTGATGGGCGCCCTTTCCGACGCTCTCGGAAGCCAGAACGGCTCGGTAGCCGTCATCGGATGCGGCGCACTCTACCTGCTGTGGTTATCCAGTAAACTTCAAACAGATACGAAATGAAAAACGATCAGGTTGTCGGCATCGGAGAGGCATTGTGGGACATGCTGCCCGAAGGCCGCAAAATCGGCGGAGCTCCCGCCAATTTCGCCTACCACATGTCCCAGTTCGGGTTCGAGGCCACGGCGGTGAGTGCCGTCGGCCGCGACCCGTTGGGCGACGGGATCGTCGCGGAGTTCGACGCCCGGGGGCTGCACCACGACCTGGCCCGGGTCGAATACCCCACGGGAACCGTGGAGGTCTCGCTCGATGCACAGGGCATCCCGTGCTACGACATCCGGACCGAGGTCGCCTGGGACCACATTCCCTTCACCGCCGGGCTGCAGCAGCTGGCCGCAAGGACGCGCTGCATCTGTTTCGGATCGCTGGCACAGCGCAACCCCGACTCGAGGCGGACCATCCAGCGGTTCCTCGACGCCATGCCCGAAACGTCGCTGCGGGTTTTCGACATCAACCTGCGGCAGCAGTTCTACGGCCGGGAGGTGGTCGAAGAGTCGCTCGGAAGATGCAACATCCTGAAAATAAACGACGAGGAGATCGTCATCCTGTCACGGATGTTCGGACTGCCGACGGACATGACGGAGGCCGGACTGGCCCTGAAGCGGCAATACGCCCTGCAGGAGGTCATCCTGACCTGCGGCACCCGGGGAAGCTACGTCTTCCACGACCGGGGCATCTCGTTCCTCCATACGCCGCAGGTCGAGGTGGCCGACACGGTCGGGGCCGGCGACTCGTTCACGGCGGGATTCTGCGCCTCGCTGCTGCGGGGCTGTCCGATTCCCGAGGCCCATGCCCGGGCGGTTGCCGTCTCGGCCTATGTCTGCTCGCAGCACGGGGCCATGCCCCGCCTCCCGGAGGAGTTGCTGCAGGACAGGGCACCGGAACTCGGGTAAACGGAACGCCTGAAAAACAAAGGGCCGGGACCTTTCGAGGTTCCGGCCCTTTGCCGATTACAGCTCCGGCATGGCGCCGGGTTCTTCCTTCGGGGAACGCCTTTTCATCCGCCGGTCCACGGCATCGACGATCACGGCCACGGCTCCGTCACCCGTGACGTTCGCGGCCGTGCCGAAGCTGTCCATCGCGATGTAGGTGGCGATCATCAGGCCGCACAGCGCCTCGTCGAACCCGAGCATCGACTCCAGCAGTCCCAGGGCCGCCATGATGGCTCCGCCCGGCACTCCAGGAGCCGCCACCATCGTCACCCCGAGCAGCAGAATGAAGCCGGCGAAGGCCGAACCCGGGAGGTCGAGCCCGGCCAGCATCGCAACGGCCAGGGCGCACGCCACGATCTTGAGCATCGATCCCGACAGGTGGATCGTGGCGCAAAGCGGGACGACGAACGACGCCAGTTCGGGACGCACGCCGAGACGCAGCGTCCGTTCGAGCGTCACGGGGATCGTCGCGGCTGACGACTGCGTCCCGAGTGCCGTGACATAGGCCGGGAGCATCACACGCAGCAGGCGGAGCGGATTGCGCCGCGCCACAAGGCCCGCCACGGCAAACTGGAAGAGCAGCAGCACCACCGTCAGGCAGAAGATGACGACGATCAGTTTGACAAAGACCCCGAGCACGGCGGCCACCTGCCCCGCGCGGGCCATATGGAGAAAGATGCCGAAGATATAGAACGGCAGCAGCGGGAGGATGACTCCGCCGATCACCGCCTCGATGATCCGCTTGAACTCGTCGGCCGCGGCCTTCAGCCGCCTTCCCTGGATACGGGCGATGCCGAGCCCCAGCATGAAGGCGAGAATCAGGGCCGACATGACATCCATGAGCGGCGGCATGGCGACCGTGAAGTAGGGCGAGAGTTGCACCCCGCTCTCGGGGAGGGAGGCCGAAGCACCCTCGAGCAGCACGGGGAAGAGCGCTCGCCCGGCAAAATAGGTACCGAACCCAGAGACGAGCGTGAATCCGTAGGCCAGGGCGGCGGTCAAAGCCAGAAGCCGTCCGGCACCGCGTCCCAGATCGGCGATGCCGGGCGCCACGAGCCCCAGAATCAGCAGCGGGATGACAAAGGCCAGGAACTCCCCGAACAGGGCATTGAACGTCAGCGCGATCCGCACCGTCCAGTCGGGCAGGAACAGACCGCCGAGAATGCCCGCGGCAATGGCCGCAACCACCCGCGGCAACAAACCTGTTTTTCGCTTCATCGAAGAACGATTTTTGTAAAGGTATGAAAAAAATCCCTATTTTTGCCGTATGACAGCGCTCTATCACGACATCATCTACGGCCCGGTCCACTCCCGCCGGCTGGGCCTCTCGCTCGGGGTCAATCTGTTGCCCACCGAGTCGAAGCTCTGCTCGTTCGACTGCATCTACTGCGAATGCGGCTGGAACGCCGAGCATCCGGGCGGCCGACGTTTCAATGCCCGCGAGGAGGTGCGCACGCACCTTGCCGGGGCGCTCTCCCGCATGGCCGCCGAGGGAACGCCGCCCGATGTCATCACCTTCGCCGGGAACGGCGAACCGACGCTCCATCCCGATTTCGAGGCGATCATCGACGACACGCTCTCCCTGCGTGACGCCCACTGCCCGGCAGCGAAGGTCTCCGTACTCTCGAACGCCACGCAGATCCACCGCGAGGAGGTCCGCCGGGCTCTGTTGCGCGTGGACAACAACATCCTGAAACTCGACTCGGCCTTCGACGCCACGGTGCGGCGGATCGACAACCCGCAGAACCCCGCCTATGCCGTCCGCGACATCGTCCGGGAGATGAAGCGCTTCGAGGGGCGCATGATCCTGCAGACGATGTTCCTGCGCGGAGTCTGCAACGGGGAGCCGGTAGACAACACCACGGAGGAGGAGGTGTCGGCCTGGCTGCGGCTCGTCGAGGAGATCCGCCCGCAGAAGGTGATGGTCTACTCGCTCGATCGCGACACGCCCTGCCCGACGCTCGAGAAGGTGCCGCGCGAAGAGCTGCAGGCGATCGCCGCCCGCGTCGAGGCGCTCGGAATCCCCTGTCCGGTGGCATAAGCCCCGCAAATCCGGGGCCACACCCAGCCGAGAGGGTCCCGGTCCCCGAAAACTACAAGGCCCGGCCGCAACGGCCGGGCTCCGAACTCCGTCGAACGATCCCACGCATGCAAATCCTCATCTCCTGCGCCAAGACCATGGCCGCGGCGAGCGACATCGCCCTGCCCGCGGCAACCGAGGCCCCGTTCCGTGCGGAGGCCGAACAGACGGCCCTCCAACTGGCCGCTCTCACCACCGACGAGCTGGCCCGCCTGCTGCGGGTCAATCGCACGATCGCCGCGGAGAACCGCCGGCGCTACCTCCACTTCCACGACACCCCCCTGCTGCCGGCCATCGCCGCCTATACGGGCATAGTCTTCAAGCACATCGACCCGGCCGGCTTCTCGCCCGACGACTTCGCCTACGCCCAGCAGCACCTGAACATCACCTCGTTCCTCTACGGACTGCTGCGCCCGCTCGACGCCATCCGCAGCTACCGGCTCGAGGGCGACGCCGTACTGCCCGGACCGGACGACCGCACGGTCTTCGCCCGGTGGCCCGAGCGGCTGACCGACCTGCTGATCGACCGCGTACGGGCCGACGACGGCATTCTGGTGAACCTGGCCAGCGCCGAGATGAAGCGCCTCTTCGACTGGCGGCGCGTGCGGCGCGAGGTACGGGTCATCACGCCCGAATTCCGCGTCCGCGAAGGCGGACGGCTCAGGACGATCGTGGTATATACGAAGATGTGCCGCGGCGAGATGACGCGCAGCCTGATCCGCGAACGGATCTCCGACCCCGAGACATTGCGGGGATTCGAATGGGAGGGATTCCGGTATGATGCGGCGCTCGGCCGCGGCGACGACTGGACCTTCGTCCTGCAGTAGTTCCCGGCGGGATCACGCCCCGCAGGCACAGGACGACCGTCCGGCTTCGAGCAGTGCCCGGAGGATCGACTCCTCGTCGTAGCCGCAAAGCGCATGCAACTGAGCCGGCGTGCCGTGCTCGACCCACTGGTCGCCGATGCCCAGCGACTCGACGCGGACATCGTATCCGCGTTCGTTGAAGAAGGCGGCGACCGCCTCGCCGACCCCGCCGCGCAGGGCCCCGTCCTCGACGGTGACCACGTGGCGGAACCTGCGGCCCACCTCGTCGAGCAGCGTCTCGTCGAGCGGCTTGACAAAGCGCAGGTCGTAATGCGCCGCCTGCACGCCCTCACCGGAG
>ENA-OPWR01000201-OPWR01000201.1-human-gut-metagenome-genome-assembly--contig:-NODE-201-length-60101-cov-4.485494_pt1 | contig 60101 bp, 64 predicted proteins | sample MGYA00241507_ERZ502006 | MGnify/ENA primary metagenome ERZ502006 (study PRJEB25962, sample SAMEA2043041) | human gut metagenome | biome: human gut; feature: human-associated habitat; material: faeces...
TTCTTTAATAGTGTAAAAATAATGGAATAGGAAAAAACTTATTCTGTTTTTTTGTGCTTAGAGAAAGGTAAGGTAGTAAAAATGAAAAAAAGCAAAAAATATATTTTAATAATTAGTTTAATTTTAGGAATAATTATGATTTTAGGAGTAAGTTACGCATTACTTACAAAGAATATAATTGGTGGTAGTAATAAAGTTGTTTATAAAATAGGAGATTTAGAAGTTAAATTAGATGAGTCTAGTTCAAAAGATATAAGCCTAACAAATGCTATTCCAGAGGAAGATAGTGAAGGACTAACTAATGAGCCTTATAGTTTTTTACTAGTAAATAATGCTACAACTGATTTGAAATATACAATCTATCTAGAAGATGATACTGATGCTAAAAATAAGTGTGGTACAGATTGTGAACTAGTACCTTATAAATTTATAAGATACAATCTAGCAAATGATAGTGAATCGTTAAAGACTGATAGCTTATCCTCTTCATCAAATGAATTATATACAGGAGCAATTAGTAGTAAATCAACCGATAAATTTAATTTAAGAATCTGGTTATCAATTGATGCAGATAATACTGCTATGAGTAAATACTACTTTGGAAAGCTAAAGGTAGTAATAAATCAAGGAGATGATTATTGTATTAGAAATGGTTTTAATACTTTATCAGATTGTATGTTAGTAATGAATAATCATGAAACATCAGTAGAAACAGCTAAACAAAATATAACTGCTAAAGGTACTCCTGATTTTTCAAAGACTGCAACAACCGATGAAGGCTTATTTATGTCTGAAGATGATGACGGAGCAAGTTATTACTATAGAGGAGCAGTCAAGAATAATTATGTATCCTTTGCAGGATATACTTGGAGAATCATTCGCCGAAATGGTGACGGAAGTATCAGAATGATTTATGCAGGTAAGAAGACCGGTGATACAGGTGCCTCAGTAACAATTGGAAATTCTCAATATAATACTAAATATCGTGATTCAACATATATTGGATATAAATATAATGAAAAATTTTCACTACATGAAAACATATGAACGTTTATATGACAAAAAAATACCAAATTTAAAATGCCCACAAGATAATGATAAGTTTAAAGTATCAAATGAAAGTGCTAAGTTAGATTATCCAGTCTCACTTATTACAGCAGATGAAGTAGCAATGGCCGGTGGAGTATATAATACAGAAAACAGTAGCTATTATTTATACAATGGTCAATATTTTTGGACATTGTCTCCATCCTTATTTGTTTCAGATTATTCTCTTGCTGAAGTTTGGAGTATTAGTCCCTTGGGTAATTTAATTAGCTGGAGTGGTGTTTATTTTTCCTTCGGGATTCGTCCTGTCATAAATCTAAAGTCTGATGTTAAAATATCTAGTGGAGATGGAACATCGATAGCACCATACATAATCAAATAAAACTGACTTTTTTATCTTGATTTCTACTATAGATATGGTAGTATATAATACAACTTAAGAAAATGCTGGTGGTATAATGCAAAAGAAAGATGAACTTATTAATAAATTAAATAAGGATATAACTAGATTAGAACGAAAATTAGAATGTGAAAATTTATATAATATTCGTAACTCAATTATTAGTTCAGTGCTAAAAGACGTTCAAGTCGTTGATTTAGCACTACCTTTCATTGTTTCGGCGGTATTGATTGCTAATACTCCAAATTTTAAAGATAATCCACCATTTTATAAGGACGAGATAACTGTTGATACTGATTTTGAAACAATTGATACTTCTAGTGGAATTCATTTAAAACATAACTCATCAGATTCTGATGATAAAACAAAGATGATTAAATATTCTACTGGATGGAAAGCTGGAACTGATGGCTATTATGAACGAACAGAAACTATCTATCAATTAAATGATAAACTAAATCTAGATAATAAAGAGGAAATATTATCTATGTCTAAAGTTAAAATTGAACAATTGTTAAAAATCACCAATATCAAAACCATTAAGAAAGATGTGTTAACTAAAGATGACAGTATTTATAGTAAAGATGCTCTTATCATTGTAAATCATTCAACAACTAACGAACAAATGGTTAGATTAGAAAATGCAAACGAAAACTTTCAAAATTCTATCACGTATCTTTTTTTAGTTTTTGTGTTTGGAAGTGGTCTTTGGAAAATAGAAGATTTATTTACAGAAAAATATTTAAAAGATTTTCAAGTAAATCATGGAGCGAAAAAAACAATTGCTGCTAAAAAGTTTGTGAGGTAAAAATTTATGCTTAAGAAATATTATTTAGCTTACGGAAGTAATTTAAATCTAGAACATATGGCGTATCGATGCCCAAGTGCTAAAGTAGTGGGAACTACTATTTTAGAAAATCATCGTTTGGTCTATAAGGGCAGTGCTGATGATTTTGCTTATCTAACAATAGAAAAGTATGAAGGAAAAAGTGTTCCTCTAGGAATTTTTGAGGTATCACATAAAGATATTTCTTCTTTAGATATATATGAAGGTTATCCGGAATTATATAAAAAAGAGTATATACCAGTCAAACTAGGAGATGAAACAAAAAAAGTCCTAATTTATATAATGAATCAAGACCTAACTTACCATCTTCCTTCCGAAGAATATATTGAAAGTTGTATGACGGGGTATGAATATTTCGGGTTTAATAAGAAAATATTAGAACAAGCTTTATTAGATACCAAAGAAAATCTTTCTAAAAGATTATTTAAATGTTAATATAATGATGGGAGAGATGAAAAGATGCTAGTAAGTGAAATAAGAAAAGAAGTTAAAAAATATAATTAGAAGGAATCAGAAGATATCATAGTAGAATCATATAAAAGAATTTCAAAACAGAAAAAAGAAGAATATAAAATTAAAATGAGCAACATTAAAGATAGATATAGTACAGAAATGGATGAACTTGAAGAAACATTAAATGATTTTGTTCAGTGTAATTTAGAAATTTATTGTGATATAAATGAAATTGATAAAGGAATAAAATATTTTAAAGATAATTATATAAGCCAAGATGAAGAAGTCAAAGAGTATGTTTTATTAGAAGTATTAGATGATTATTCTCTAACAGATGAATGGGTTAAAGAATATGAAAGTAAAAAGAATAAAATAGCTTTTAGAAAGTCATTAAGAAAGAGGTATGCTAGCTTAAAAAAGTAAAAAAGCCTTTATTTTTTAGGCAATATTTAGTAAAATAAACTCGAGGTGAAGAAATATATGTTACACGATATATTGATGATTTTAATAGGAATCGTTATCGGAGCATTTATTGGATTCTTTATTGCTAGAAAGTTTACTAAAAAATATATGGAACAAAATCCACCTATCAATGAAGAAATGATTAAAGCATTGATGATGCAAATGGGAAGAAAACCAAGTCAGAAACAAGTAAATCAAATGATGAAATCAATGCAAAAATATATGTAAGAATAGTTGCTATTTTACTATTCCTATATTATAATACCAATAAATACGTTGACTGTTGAGGAGTACATATTATTTTATTTTTAGAGAGTTAAGGTCTGGTGAAACTTAACAATAAAAGATATGGAAGGTAGCAACAAGAGTAGGATTTCTGAACTAATAGTAAGAAGTCCCGGTAATTCCGTTAAAAAGATAAGGTATGTTTACATACAAATTAAGGTGGTACCACGAACTTCTCGTCCTTTGGATAGGGGAGTTTTTATTTTTAGAAAGGGTGATATTATGTTAGATAAGAAGTATAATCACAAATTAGTAGAAGAAGAAAAGTATGATTACTGGTTGAAGAAAGGTTATTTTAAGAGCGGTGATATGACTAAAAAGCCTTACTGTATAGTTTTACCACCACCAAATGTTACAGGAAAACTTCACTTAGGTCATGCTTGGGATGTAACACTTCAAGATATAATTATTAGATATAAAAGAATGGAAGGCTATGACTGTTTATGGCTTCCAGGAATGGATCATGCAGCGATTGCAACAGAAGCTAAAGTAGTAGCAAGATTAAAGGAGAATTGTCGCAATAAATATGAAGTTGGTCGTGATGAGTTCTTAGAAGAATGTTGGAAATGGACTAATGAACATGCATCTATTATTAGAAGTCAATGGGCAAAGCTTGGTATTTCTCTAGATTATTCTAAAGAAAGATTTACTCTTGATAAAGGCTTAGAAAAAGCTGTTAAAAAAGTATTTGTTGATTACTACAACAAAGGATTAATCTATCGTGGTGAGAAGATTATTAACTGGGACCCTGTAGCAAAAACAGCTTTATCAAATGAAGAAGTAATCTATAAAGAAGAAAAAGGTGCTTTCTATCATTTGAAATATGTACTAGAAGATAGTGATAAGTATATCGACGTAGCAACTACTAGACCAGAAACTTTATTTGGTGATATGGCAGTAGCTGTTAATGAAAATGATGAAAGATATAAAGACTTTGTTGGTAAGAATGTAATTTTACCAATCGTTAATCGAAAGATACCAGTAATAACTGATCCACATGCTGATATGGAAAAAGGAACGGGAGCCGTAAAAATAACTCCTGCCCATGATCCTAACGACTATGAAGTTGGTTTAAGACATAATCTTACTAAACTAGTTATTATGAATGATGATGCAACAATGAATGAAAATTGCGGTAGTGCTTATGCTGGTCTTTCAAGAGAAGAAGCACGTAAGAAAGTAATAGAAGAGTTAGAAAAGTCTAATCTATTATTAAAAGTTGAACCAATAACACACGAAGTAGGTCATAGTGAAAGAACTGATGCTATCATTGAACCAATGATTAAGAAACAATGGTTTGTTAAGATGCGAGGCTTAGCTGATCAAGTTCTTGCTAATCAAAAAGACAGTAAAACAAAGGTTCACTTTGTTCCTTCTAGATATGAAAAAACAATGAATCATTGGATGGAGATAACTTACGATTGGTGTATTTCTCGTCAGTTATGGTGGGGACACAGAATACCAGCTTGGTATAAAGATGATGAAGTTTATGTTGGTGCTAATCCTCCTAAAGAAGAAGGTTGGGTTCAAGATGAAGATGTCCTAGATACTTGGTTTTCTAGTGCATTATGGCCTTTTGCTACTCTTGGTTGGCCAGATGAAACTAAGCTTTTAGAAAGATATTATCCAAATAACTGTTTAGTAACAGGATATGATATCATACCTTTCTGGGTTAATAGAATGACTTTCCAAGGTGAAGAACTACTTGGTAAAAGACCATTTGAAGACTGTTTAATTCATGGCTTAATTCGTGATAAACAAGGAAGAAAATTTAGTAAAAGTTTAGGTAATGGAATTGATCCATTTGATATGATTGAAAAGTATGGAGCAGACTCTTTAAGATATTATCTAGCAACAGATGTTTCTGCTGGTACTGATATGCGTTTTGATGAAGATAAAATTAAAGCTACTTGGAATTATATTAATAAAATTTGGAATGCTTCAAGATTTGTTTTAACTAATATTAGTGATTTAACTAGTATTGAACTTGATAATTTAAAACCAGAAGATAAATGGATTTTAACTAAGTTTGAGAAAATGCTTCATACTACTAAGAAGTTTATGGATAAATATCAGTTTAATAATGCTTCTAGTGTAATTTATGACTTTGTTTGGACTCAGTTCTGTGATAGTTATATCGAAATGGCTAAATATAGTTTAGAAGATACTGCTACTAAATCAACACTATGTTATATCTTAACTAATATTTTAAAACTACTTCATCCGTTTATGCCTTATGTAACAGAAGAAATTTATCAAATGTTACCAGTTAAAGGGGAAGAATCTATTATGATAAGTAGTTATCCTAAGTATAGTAAAAAGTATATCTATGAGTTAGAAGAGGAAGTAGTAGATGATGAGATAGAATTCATCAGAAGCTTTAGAAATGTTAAAGCAGAAAATAATATGACTAAAGATATGAAGGTTATGTTTGATACAACTGATGATAATAATTTAATTGTTAAGATGTTAAAGCTAGATGAGAATTTAGTTAGTGAACCACTTGGTATTAAGTCATATAAGGTATTTTCTAAAAGAGTAAAAGCAACTATTTTCTTTGAGAAGATGGAAACAGAAGCTGATAAAGCCCTAAAAGAGACACAAATTGCTGCTTTAAAAGCTTCTATTGCAAGACGTGAGAAATTACTAGCTAATGAAAACTATGTAGCAAAAGCTCCTAAGAATATCGTTGATATGGATAGACAAAAACTTCAAGAAGAAAAAGATAAGTTAGCATTATTAGAGAAATAGAGGGAAACCTCTTTTTCTTTTAAAACTTTTGTTTGACAATTGCCATTTTAGATGTAATAATCTAAGTGAGGTGTAAAAATGGACGATTTAACAAAGAAGATAGCACAATTACTAGTAAAAGCTTCTAGTGATGAAAATTATGAAAAAAGATTAGCAGCAATTATAGATAATGAATACAATCTACAATATGGTGAAGATAAGAAAGAGGTAGTTGCTAATAGTGAAACAAAGGAAGTTTCTGAAGAAAAAGAACAAGTAGAAACTAAACAAGAGTCCACTCCAGTTACAACTATTTTTGATGAACCTAGAGAAACTGCTAGTATAAAAGAAGAAAATGTAGAAATTAAGCCAGAAGAAAAGAAAAAAGTAGATACTAAACAAGATGAGTTTTCTCATTTTGAAATTGATGCAGAGAATATAAGCAATGAAGCTGATTATAGCATTAAAGTTTATGATAATAATGGCGACGGAAATGATTCTATTATTTGCTCTAACTATGGTGAAATTGGACAAGCAGATTTAAGAAACTTAGAAGAGATTTTTGGTATGCAATCTGCTAATACTAAATTTGTGCATTTAAAAGAAGATGGAAGTTGCGTAATTGTTTTTTCTACCAATGATTTACTCCAATATGCTAGTAAACTTAATATCGAAATTAGTGGCAAGATGCGTGGTGCTCAGGAATATCCGTTGTTACAACTAAAACTTACAAAAGAACAGTTACTAGCAATCGATATTGATGAGAATACTAAATTTAAATTTACAAATGATATGACTTCAGGTCAGTTGCTATATAGTACTCGCTACCATAATTTGAATAGATTGCCAAAGATAAAATTACCCTTTGTTAAAGAAACAAAATACAAAACAAATGATTTAAAATTTATGCGTCAATTTTGTGAATGTTATGGTATCGTAAAAAATAACAGATTAGTTTCACTAGATAATGTAATTGAAAAAAGCTCAGTAGGAGTAGATTATTCTGCTTTTTCTAGTGCTAAAATTAGTTTCACTAATGATGGCAAGCAGTTGAACATCAGAGATACGATAAAACTAGCCCAAATGATTGTTCTCTCTTCTAATAATGAGATTTTAAGAGATATTATATTTATATCTGGAGACAGTACTTATAGTATGTATTGTGCACGTAGACAGACTCGACAGGACCAATTTAGCTACAACTTTGTACCGATAAATTGCGAGCCTTTACCTGCAAGTAATAAATCAAAGTTTAGTTTGAGATTTGATATAAAAGATGGTTTGTGTTCTCCTAACAATGTTAAATCACTTTATAATTTTATTGATAATGTTGGAAAAGATGCTATTTTTGCAAATGCTTCCAGAATGGAACAAATTTTATCGGATATGGAACAAGGAAATGAACCAACAGTATCTGGTAAAGATGCAATAATAAATATTAATAATAAAGGTGTACGTGTAAGAGGCTCTTCTGGTTATTTAGAAAATGTAGGTGGATTTTATTATTTTCTTGATGGTGAGAACGAAAGAATGAAATGTAAATATGACGCTTTGAAAAATGTTTCTTTTTTAGCAAAAGAATGTCATTATGACGGAATAGTAAATGATGAAGAATTAGAACATTTAAGAGTAGTTTCTGAGACGCCATGGTTTGACCGACTTAAATTATATATTGATACAGTTAATCAAAATCAGAAGGCAGCAACTCATTCGACAAAGAAGTAGAATGCATTATTAGAGAAATAGAGGGAAACCTCTTTTTTTTAAAACTTTTGTTTGATAATTTACCATTTTAGATGGCATAATTTGGGTAGGTATAGAAGAACAGTTTTAGAAGGAGGAAATTGTATGACAATGAAACAGATATTTAAGATTGTACTTAAATCTTATGATGTTACTATAGTTAATTTAATTAATGAAAAATATGAGATTTCTTATATGAAAGCTTTTATAGAATTCGTGAATTCTAAAACTTATAAAATGTTAGAAAATATTGATTTAAAGATGTATGAATTTTCTCCACTTGCTATTTTTGATATGTGGGAAAATGAAAAAATAACAGGTACTCCTCAAACATCTGTTTATCTAAGGAGTGTTGATTAATGAATAAAGAGATGGGATTTTATATATATTTAATTGAAAAATATTCAGAATACAAAAATGTTTCTACAACCGATATTGTTAATAAACTAGAGAAATTAGAACTGACAGATTACATATATAGCATGTATTAAATGTATCATATAGAAGCAATAGAAAATGCTTTCAATGATATTGATAAATTAATTAGTGAGAAAGAAAAATAATTTAAATATTTTTTCAACAGGCGCTTGACAATAACTGTTATTGTGATATGATGTTAATGTGAGTTTGCCCCATAGCCAAGCGGTAAGGCAGTGCGCTCTGACCGCACGACGCGTTAGTTCGAATCTAACTGGGGCAGCCAATAAGAATTTAACCCTTATAAAATAAGGGTTTTAATATGTAAAAAAGATTTTACCCCTTTTTTACCCCTTATTTGATTTTATAAGTTTGACTTTATTTTATAAATATGGGAAAATATTACTGAAATATTGAGGAGTGATTTACATGTACGAAGAGTTAGCAAATTTATTATTTCCAAATTTACCATTTACAGTTGAAGAAATAGAAGCTAAGTATCCAGCAAGAGATTTAAAAGAAGGAGCAATGGTTACTAGATTTGGACCAAGTCCTACAGGATTTATGCACGTTGGAAATTTATATGGAGCATTCATTGGAAGTGAATTAGCAAGACAAAGTGATGGGGTATTCTTCTTAAGAATAGAAGATACTGATAGTAAAAGAGAAGTAAAAGGTGCTACTGATTTAATTCTTTCATCACTAAAACATTTTAAGATTCATCCAAATGAAGGTTTCTCTTATGATGGCGCTTATGGACCATATAAACAAAGTGAAAGAAAAGATATTTATCAAGCTTATGCTAAAAAATTAGTTAGTGAGGGAAAAGCTTATCCTTGTTTTATGAGTGAAGAAGAAATTAGTGAAATTAGAGAAGGACAAGAGTTAAGAAAAGAAGCAATCGGTATTTATGGTGTTTATGCTGTTGATAGAGATTTATCCCTTGAAGAAGTAAAAGAACATCTTGCTAAAGGTGATAGTTATGTTATTAGAATGAAATCACCTGGGGATATGCATAAAGAAATAGTTCTTCACGATATGATTAAAGGAGAAATAGTTTTACCAGAAAATATAATCGATGAAGTATTATTAAAGAAAGACGGTATCCCAACTTATCACTTTGCTCATGTAGTTGATGATCATTTAATGCATACAACTCACGTTACTAGAGGAGATGAGTGGGTTCCAAGTTTCCCAAAACATCTTCAACTTTGCCAATTATTAGGTTTTAAACCTTGTAAGTATGCTCATATCGCTCCACTTACCAAAAAAGAAGACGGAAAAATTAGAAAACTAAGTAAAAGAAAAGACCCAGAGTTTTCAGTTAGTTACTATAAAGAAGCAGGTATCCCTGTTGATGCTGTTCGTCTATATCTTGCTACTTTAGCAAATACCAACTTTGAAGAATGGTACTTACAAAATAAAGATAAAGGTATCGAAGACTTTACTTTTAGCTTTAAGAAAATGCCAACTGGTGGAACATTATTTGATATGGAAAAGTTAAATAATATCTCAAGAACTTACTTTTCGAGACTAACAGCAGAAGAGTTATATAATCAAGTATTAGAATATTCTTTAGAGTATGATACTGATTTTGCTAAGCTATTAACTACTTATAAAGACAAAGTAATAGCATTCTTAAATATTGAAAGAGACGGTAAAAGACCTCGTAAAGATATAGCAGTATTAAAAGATGTTAAAACTGAATCAAGTTACTTATATAATGAAATATTTTATGAAGATTTAAAAGTTAGTTATAGTGAAGTGAGTGAAGAAGTAGTAGATTATGATATTTTGACTAAATATATAGAAGTATATAACAGTAACGATAGCCAAGATGAATGGTATCAAAAGATTCAAAAACTAGCTGAAGAAAATAACTATGCACCATCTGTAAGGATGTATAAAGAAGATGAAACATTATATAAAGGACATATTGGTAGTGTTTGTGAAATGATTAGACATATATTAACAGGTCGCAATAAGACTCCTAATTTATATGACTTATTAAAAATAATAGGAATAGATGAATTTAAAAATAGATTAGAATCATATAAAAATAATTTACATTAAGGATTTGATTAAATGAGACTAGGTAATATAACTTATAAAAAAATAAGTAGTAAAAAGGAATTAAAAGAATCATTAAATAGGTATAAAAGAATATTAAATCCAAGAGTAATTGATTATTTAAATCAGTTAGTTGAACTTGAATTTTCTGCTGCTAAAGATATTATAGATATTGAAGATAGAGAAATACTACAAAATCTTGATTTATATAAAAATATAGTTGCTTATAATATATATAATAGGACATTAGAATTACTAAATAATGAACAAGAACTTAAAATATTTGATAATAAAGATAGAATATCAGGGTTAATGGCTTATAAAGGCATTGGTAATCCTGCTATTAGAATACTTGATTATAATTACGAAAATGGAGTGTTAAAATTATTTCAAACAGTAGATGATAAGAAAGTAAGAAAAGAACAATTAGAATTAGTTATGACTAAACTAGAACAATTATATGATAAGAAAAATCCTTATCATAGTGATTTAGAACTTTTTGGTTGTCCAGCTACTAGATGGAACATTGACTATATAAAAGAAGTAAGTGAGTATGAAAAATTATTTACAAGACTAGATAGTAAAAAAGAATTAACTGATTATAAAAAAAAGAAGATTGGTATAACTAAAAAGTATCATGATTTGTTATTTGAAGAATATGGACTAACTGATGAAGAATTTATTGTTTCTAAGCAAACACCTACTACTATTGATAATATTATTAACAAGACATTAGTTAAGAAACTACCTGGTTTAAGAATAGAAAATAATATTGAATATGTTTAATAAATAAGCATAATTAGATTAATTCTAGTATGCTTTTTTTCTTTTTGCATATATTTAATTGAGGTGAGATATGCAAACATATACAGTTCAAAGTGGCGATACCTTATATGGAATTAGTAAACAGTTTGGAGTATCAGTAGATGAACTTAAAAGAATTAATAACTTAACTAGTAATACTATCACTAAAGGAGAGATATTAAAGATTCCTTCTACTGTTACTACTATTGATTATGTAGTAAAGAAAGGCGATAGCTTATATTCAATTGCTAAAAGATATAATACTACAGTTAAAGATATAACAAGACTCAATAATTTAACTAGTAATAGCTTAACAGTAGGACAACTGTTAATAATTGCTATTGATGATAATGCTACATCTACACCAACTACTTATAAAGATTATGTAGTAAAGAAAGGAGATAGTTTATATTCTATTGCTAATAAAAATAATATAACAGTAGATGAGCTTAAAAAAATTAATAATTTAACTAGTAATATGCTTAGTATTGGACAAGTATTAAAACTACCAACGCAAGATAAGGGAGAAGAAATGGCAATGTATACAGTTCAAAAAGGCGATAGCTTATATTCAATTGCTAAAAAGTTTGGTATTACAGTAGATGAGATTAAATCGTTAAATAACCTTACTAGTAATAATCTTGCAATTGGAGAGCAACTAATGATTAAAAGTAGTACAGGCGATGGACCAATTAATCCTGAGGAAGAATGTATTGGTACTGGTTATGTTGAACCACAATATATAATGTATACAGTCCAAAGAGGTGATAGTTTATATACTATTGCAAGACGTTATAATACTAGTGTAGATAATATTAAAGCCTTAAATAATTTGACTAATAACAATCTTACGATTGGAGAGCAATTAAAAATAAAGGAGGTTAGTTAATGGCAACACTTATTTCTTATGAAGAATTTTCAAAAACGGAAGAGTATAAAGCTTTTGCTGTGGTTAATCCTGAACAAGGAAGCTTAAAGGTGATGGCTTTTACTGCTTATCAAGCTATTCCTATTGAGGATGCTGAAATTATTATTACTAAAGAAATTGGGGGTAATAATGTCTTATTCTTTAGAGGATATACTGATTCTAGTGGAATTATTGATAATATAACACTACCAGCTCCAACTAGTGGTTATGATGATAATAGTTTCCAAACATCATCTACTACTTCATATAGGTTAACGGCAATGAAAGATAACTATGATTGTCTTAAACAGTACATAATAAATATGATTGGAGATGTTAAAGTACTACAATATATTAAAATGATACCAATCGCAGACGAGGGTGAAACAATAAATGGAAATTAATACACCAGTAATACCTGAAACTATTACTGTTCATTTAGGTTCCCCCAGTGAAAAGGCTAAAAATATAACTGTTCCTTTTGCTGAATACATTAAAAACGTTGCTTCTAATGAAATATATCCAACTTGGCCAACTGATGCGATAAAAGCTAATGTACTAGCCCAAATATCTTTTGCTCTAAACCGAGTTTATAATGAATGGTATCCTTCTCAAGGCTATGACTTTGATATAACAAGTAATCCTAAATATGACCAAACATTTAAAGAACATAGTCAGTTCTATGATTCAATAGTTACAATAGTAGATGATATTTTTAATAACTATGTGGCAAGAACTGATAGTGTTCAACCGCTTTATGCTCAGTACTGCGATGGTAAAACAGTAACTTGTGATGGACTGTCTCAGTGGGGAAGTGTAAGACTTGCTAAAGAAGGATTGAATCCGTTAGAAATATTATCATACTATTATGGTAATAACATTAAACTCATTTACAATGCACCAATTTCCGATAATATTGTAAGTTATCCAGGAGTACCTATTAAACTAGGAGCAGCTGGTAACTATGTAAGAACTTTAAAGATTCAGTTAAATAGAATTAGAAAAAACTATCCAGCTCTTCCTTTAATTACCAATGAAACACCATTTTTTACAGTAGATATGGAGTCATCTGTAAAAAAGTTTCAAGAAATATTCAATTTACCTGTAACAGGTATTGTTGATAAAGCGACTTGGTATAAAATAAAATATATTTATAACTCAGTTAAACAAGTAGCAAGCCTATATTCAGAAGGTATTAGTGAAGATGAAGCAGAACTTGCTTTTCAGTCTTCTATTAAGAAAGGCGATAGTGGTAATGAGATTGATACCTTAAACTATTTGATAAGTATAATCGCTTATCTTGATCCTAATATTCCTTTCCTAGATACAGGGCATGACTTTAGTGAGAATACAGAAAAGATGGTAATTGCTTTTCAAAAACAAAATGGACTTGATCCAAACGGGATTGTAGATCAAAAGACTTGGGTAGCTATTATAACTGCATATCGTAATATAATAAGTAATATTCCTAGTAAGTTATTAATTTATCAAGATGAATTTTTCCCAGGCTATACAGTTTCTAAAGGAATGACTGGTGCTAATGTAATTAGAGTTCAAAGATTTTTACTAATGATTTGTAGTAAAACGCATTCTATACCAGGTATTAAGGTAACTGGTAACTTTGATGATTTAACAGAACAGTCAGTAAAAGCTATTCAAAAACAAGAAGGCCTACCTGTTAATGGTGTAGTTGATCCAGTAACATGGTATAGAATAGTAGAACTTTCCAAGAAGCGAACATAAAGCTTCTTTTTTTGGATGCCTTGTGATAAAATAAATAAGCACAAGGAGATGAAGTAAATGCAAAATTTAATGTTACCAACTAGAGCTAATCTATTTGGAAATTATAAGTTGAAACCAATTAAAATGTTAGGTACTGCTGCAAAAATAACTGACTATGCTACAATAAACGGAGGTTTTTCTTGGCCTAGTGAAATATCATCAAGTAGTTATGGTACTTATGTATTTGAAGATAGGAAAAATAAAGATGGAGATATAGTTTCTTATATAGAAGATGATGGAAAAGCTGACATTCTTCTATACAATAGTGGCTTGGGAATTAGACCGGTTGCTGATTTTTCTTCTTTAAAAGATTCATCAAAATTTAAATATAAGAAAAGAGAAGATGGTATTGTTGAAATAGAATATGGTTATTGTTTACAAGATGCTGTTTCTAAAAAAATGCAAGATGAGTTAAATAATATTACTGCAATTAATAGCTTAGTAATTAGTTCTGAGCAAAAAGAAAAAATAAAAAATATTTTGCAAGTAGATGACATGTTGCAGACACCTGATAAGTATTTTAATAATATCAAAATTTATGATGATATTAGTTATGATGAAATTCCTGTATATAAATATAAAAATAGAAGATTTGCCAATGTAACTGTTCAAAATCATAATGTTATAAGAAATAGTTTTTGTCTATCTAATGGTGAATCGTATCAAAATGATGAAAAGGTTTGGATAGAAGAAAAGCCTGTTAAATGGTTATTAGATGAAGAACAAGGACTTATGATAAGTGAAATGATTTTACAAGCAGGTATAAAATTTTATCATGATGATTATCCTACACCTCCAAAATTTTATTCTGAAGGACTTAAATTATATTTAAATCAATTTATGATAAAAGATAGTCTTAATAATACAAAAAGATTATTAAAAAGAAAATAAAATAGAAAGAGGATAATTTATGCAAAACTTAACATTACCAAGTGAAGTTGAAGTATTTGGTGATTATAAACTTAAGCAAACTAAAAGAAGCGGAACAATCGCTCAAATAACTGATTATGCTATATTAAATGGTGGTTTTAGTAGTAATAAAGAGAATTTAGTTAATACCGGTAGATACTTTTTAAATGATTTATATAAACGAGCTTTCTTCTCTGCTTATATAGTTTCTTATGTAGATGAATTTGGTCAAAAACAAGCTAGTGAAGAAGCGACTGGTATTGGAATTAGACCAGTATTAGAATACTCTGATATTTTAGCAAATAATCCGGATTTAAGACCTATTAGAATAGATAGTAACCTTTCAGAAGTTAGTTATGGAAAGATACTACAGTCAGCTGTAGATAGTGAACTACAAGTAAAACTAACTAATGCTAAAGCTTTAAAAGAATTAATCTTAACTGGAGAACAAAAGGAACATTTAAAAGACTTTTTACATTTAGATGAAATAACTATTACAGATGATTTTTATATCAGAAATACTAAAAACTATTCTTCTTTCTTTGCACAAACAATACCTGTTTATGAATATCAAGGAAGAAGATTTGCTAAAGTAAAAGCTAATACTTGTTTTTCTAATGATGAAAATTTTACTCTTTCTAACGGGGTAAGTTATAAAAATGGTGATGATATCTGGATAGAAGAAGAACCTGCTAAATGGATAATTAATGAGAAAAATGATACGATGATAAGTAAAAAAATTATTCAAGCAGGAGTTAGGTATGATAGAGAGAATTACTTTTTTGAAGAACCTAATTTCTTTAGAACAGAACTAAATTATTATCTTAATAATTATCTATCAAAAGAACTATTAAGAAGCGAAAAAACTTTAACTAAGAGGAAATAATAATACCTCTTTTTCCTTGTAAATAGTATCTTTTCTTAGTATAATAAAATTGTTGTGAGGTGAGATGAAATGGAAGAAACACGTAGTGGCGCAAGAGAGACAGCTATGAAAATACTTTATCAAATATCAATACTAGAGAAAGCCGAAGCTAGTTATGATTTGGATGAAATTTTTTCAAGAGTTGAAGGTCGTAATAAAGAATTTATTGAAAGTATTGTAAATGAAGTAATTCTAAAAAAAGAAGAATTAGATAAAAAAGCAAACACATATTTAATTAACTGGGAAATAAATAGATTAAATAAAGTAGATCAAGCTATTTTTGAAATAGCTGTTTATGAACTTCTTTATACTGATACACCAAAAAAGGTAGTAATTGATGAAGCTATTAATTTATCTAAGAAATATAGTGAAGATGCCGTTGTTAAAATGTTAAATGGTGTTTTAGATAAGATTTATCACGAAGAGGATAAAGATGCAGAATGAGTATCTAACTGTCAGTCAGTTGACAAGATATATTAAATATAAAATAGATAATGATACTAACTTGCAAGAAGTATATTTAAAAGGAGAAATATCTAACTTTAAGGCTCATACTAGAGGGCACTTTTATTTTACCATAAAAGATGAAGGTAGTAGAATTAATGCTGTTATGTTCGCATCAAGCGCTAAAAATGTTAAGTTTACTCCTGAAGATGGAATGAAAATACTAGTTAAGGGTAAGATATCAGTTTATGAAGCAACTGGTGGTTATCAAATCTATGTAAATGAAATGACTGAAGATGGAGTAGGAAACTTATATGTTGCTTTTGAACAGTTAAAGAAAAAACTTGCTAATGAAGGTTTGTTTTCAGAAAACCATAAGAAAAAGATACCTAGAATACCAGAAAGAGTAGGGGTGATAACTGCTTCGACAGGAGCAGCTATAAGAGATATTATTTCTACTATTAATAGAAGATTTCCTTTAGTAGAAGTTATTTTATTTCCAGCTCTCGTTCAAGGAGAAAACGCCAAAGAAGATATTGTAAGGCAGATAAAAAGAGCCGAAGATTATAATCTAGATGTTCTAATAGTTGGTAGAGGTGGTGGTTCTATCGAAGACTTATGGGCTTTTAATGAAGAGATAGTGGCAAGAGCCATCTATGATTGTCCTATACCAGTTATTAGTGCTGTTGGTCATGAAATTGACTTTACAATTGCAGATTTTGTAGCAGATCTTAGAGCACCAACACCAACGGGAGCAGCAGAAATAGCAGTTCCTGATAAAAAAGATGTTATTAATTATATTGAACAGTTAAAACTTCGTGGTATTAAAAACGTAAATACTATTTTAGAATTAAAAAAGAAAAGATTACTTAAAGTTAAAGATAGTTATATACTAAATAATCCGATAGATTTGTATGCTAGTAAAACAATGAAACTTGATTACTTGGAAGATAGATTGATTACCAACTATAAAAATTTATTAGATAGAAAGAAATCTAAACTAAATTTAGTATTAACTAGAAGATGTCTTACTAATCCTGAAGTAATTCTTGATAAGAAGAAACATAATTATCTTTTATTAATTAATAAATTAGATGCTCTTAGTCCTTTAAAAACCTTAGATAGAGGTTACAGTATTATTAAACATAATCATAAAGCTATTGCAAGTGTTAAAGATTTAAAGAGTAACGATAAAATAGAAATAGAACTAAAAGATGGCAGTATTAATGCTACCGTTGTATAAAAGAGGTGTGTGTATGGAAAAGAAAGAAAAAAAGTTTGAAGAAAAAATGGGCGAATTAGAAAGTCTTGTTAAATCTTTAGAAAACGGGGAAGTTGAACTTGATCAGGCGATAAAAACCTTTACCGAAGCAATGAAATTAGCTAAAGATTGCGATAAAGATTTAAAAGATGCTGAAAAAGCCTTAACGGAAATAGTTGGTGAAGATGGTACTATCAAAGAATTTGCAGGAGAAGTAAATGAATAGTTTAGTAATACATGGAATATATCGTCATTTTAAAGGGGATTATTATCTTGTAGAAGATATAGCTTTTGACTCAGAAACTCATAAAGAGATGGTAGTATATCGTAAATTATATGATGATTGTTCTTTATGGGTAAGACCTGTAGAAATGTTTTTAAGTGAAGTTGATTACAATAAATATCCTAATGTAGAGCAAAAGTATCGTTTCGAACTAGTAGATGTTAAAAGTGTTAAAGATAAATTTAAAGCATAATAAAAAATACTCGTATAAGGGTATTTTTATTTCTGATAGAATGTCTTCATATATAAAACATTTTTAAAGTTTGTTTTTATATTTGATAATATATGTTAATATGGTAAAATCAAATTAAGAGTTAACAAAAAAACTGACTAAGCAGTTTCTCATCACATAATGAGTATTTAGGTAAACCTTTATTTTAACTCTTCTATGTCATCTTAAATAGTATTAAAACAATAGAATTGAGAGCTGAGGAAAGCCATACGTTTTAGTTCTATGTAAAAGTAAAAAGATGCTAACTACTAGCACCTTTTTTGTCTCCTTCTTCAAGCATTGTCGTTATAAAAATACCATATCCTTTCTTTGTATCACTTACAATAACATGAGTTACTGCACCGATAATTTTGTTATTCTGGATAATAGGTGAACCACTCATTCCCTGAATGACACCACCAGTTTCTTCAAGAAGCTTAGAATCGGTTATTTCAAATAAAATGTTTTTAGTATCACTGTTTTTATTAACTTCTAGAATATTTATTTCATAAGTGTTAATATCACTACCATTTAAAACTGTTCTAATAGTAGCCTTACCTTTAACTACTTCATTTTTACTAGCTACTTTTAAAGTATCATTGCTAGGAAAAGTATCTTGATATTTACCAAAAATACCAGATTTTTCATTAGTAGTTACTTTACCATAAATAGTGCTTTTATCATAAATAGCATTTTTCTCTCCGGGAGATCCATTGCTACTTCTAGTAGTACTAGTTACATCAGCTTTAAATATCTTGCCATCTTTAATTTCAAACTTTTCACCCGTTGTTTTTTCTAAGATTTCATGTCCTAATGCTCCGAAAATCTTGGTTTCTGGGTCAATATAAGTAAGTGTTCCAATACCGGTTATTTCATCTTTTACATAAAGTCCTGTCTTACAAATACTATCACTCTCACAGACAAGATCTAAAGGTAGAGTAGAAGTCTTACTGTTACGTTCAATAGTTACATCTAACTTTTTGTTCGTTGCTTCTTTATTAACGATATTCACCATTTCTTCAATAGTAGTTATATTTTGATCATTAATTGAAACGATTTTATCACCCACTAAAAAACCAGCATCTTTTCCAATATATTCATCTTGTACCTTGTAAAAACCAACAACTAATACACCTTTAGAATTTACTTCAATACCGACGGTTTCTCCGCCTGGGATAATATAATTAGAATAAGCTAAAGCATTTAAGGGGATAATAAATATAGATAAAAGAAGGAGAAAATATTGTAGCTTACATTTTTTATTTTTAAAAAAATTCATGATAATCATCTCCTTTTAGTAGGCTACATTATTATTATGACTAAAATTTAGAAAAAAATAGAGTAAATATCTACCAGTTGCTTCTTTGATATGATATAATATAGTACTTGTAAAGGATTTGATAAAATGAAGGTTTGGAAACGTGTTAGATTTTTAAAAAAAGACAAAAAAATTGACATGATTACTAAAAGTTATGTCAATTATATATATGAAAATAGTCCAATAAATGAAATATTTGATAGATATAAAGTATCACCCAGTGAAAGAGTTAGATTAAATCAGTATATTTCCGATAGAATAGCAGGACTAGTTGTTTTATCTCTTGCTAATGATAAAGAAAGATTAAACGATATTGTTATAAAATATTATAATAATCAATTACTAGTTGGTGAAATAGTACCAGAAATTGAAGGGTTTATTGATATTAAATAACATAATAAATAATAACACTTAAAAAGCTAGCAATTACAGCTACTACTAAAATAACAGACATAATTTTCATAAACTTATTCATCTTGTTCACCTCTAGAATTATTATATAAAAAAAGTCACTTTTTGTAAAAGAAAAATTAACAAGTTACTAAATATTTAGAATAAGCTTTACTAAGGGTGATATTAATGAATGAAGCAAGTAAAAAAGTAAAAAATAAGCTTTATGAACAGAAAAAAATCTACTTATCGATTATTATAACTATTGCATTAGGAATTATTTCAGGAATTATTTATAACTTAATTTTATCAAAAAGTAATCATACTTTAATAACCAATCAATTGAATAGTTTCTTTGATGCTATTAAGAAAAATGATATAAATTATATACCAATGTTATTTAATAGCTTGATAGGAAATTTATCCTTAGTTATACTCATTTGGCTTTTAGGTATTTCTATTATTGGTCTACCACTCATTTATATATTATGCTTTGGAAAAGGATTTTTATTAAGCTTTTCTATAATATCTATTCTTACCACTTATAAATTTAAAGGTATTATATTAGCAGTTTGTTATTTAATACCAGGACCAATTATACTTTTATTATATTTAATCTTTCTAGGATTCTCTTCAGCTTTCTTTTCTAAAAAATTATTTAGCTATTTATTTTTAAAACAAGATATATCACTAAGATACTCAATGAAAAGATATTTACAGGTATTATTAGTTAGTATTGTAGTAGCAGCAAGTTGTAGCTTGTTTGATACATTCTTTATGCCGAATTTTTTGAAATTATTTTTGTTATAAAGCAGTAGTGTTTTATACTTATTTAAGTGTATTGTATTCTAAAACTAGGAATTTATTAGAGGTATTGAAAATGAATTCAGTAAATATTGTTTATCGCTACATTAATTGCTATATAAATAGTGAAGAATTATTAGCTTTCTTAAAAGAAATGAATAAGTCCTCATCTTCTAAAGAAGAAATAGCAGAGATTAATGAGCTATTAGAGAAAGTAGAAACTATAATAAAAAATGTTGCCATAGAGATAGATGAAGTAGAAAGAAAAAAGAATTTCTTCTATTAATCGTACTTTAGAAACTTATGAAGAGATATTAAATTATAAGAATAACAGCCAGAAGGCATTAGAGTTTATTCAAAAAAGCTATGATAACTTGATTGAAGAAAAATCAAGAGTAAGGGATAGTGAGTGGGTCTCGTTATATTGAGTTAGCTAATTCTCTAACTAAAAACAAAGTATACATTAATTATTGTCAAAAAATGGTCCTTTCAGAGTTACTAGACTTTATTACTCAATATATTTCTGCACCTATGCCTGCTAAAATAAATCAAGATTTATTTGATGATATGGTGGAAGTCGGAATAAAAGAAGATAAAAGAGAAGCACTTTGGAGATTAGCATTTAATTATGTTGATAAAGAGAAAGACTTTACACGTATTGAGGATTATTTTCTTGAGAAAAGAGATGTTTATTATCTGACAGAACTTATGTATGTTGAAGAAGAGAATCATGACATAGAAAAAATAGTTAAAAAGATAAAGTTTACAAACGATGAAAAGTTTATAAATGACTGTTTTAAAAGACTAGAAGCATTAGACATTACTTCTGACAATAATTAAAAAAGCAAAGAAAAATTGTATAGCACTCATGTCTAGAATTCGTGCTTATTGACAATTAGATAATAAAGTGATAAAATTAAGCTACTTTTGAAAGGGAGATTTATCAATATGAGAAGCAATAAATTAACGACCACAACTATTTACAAAAATTTAAATCAATGAGTTAATTGGTTGCTTTAATATACTTAAATATAAGAAATATAAGTCTATTACAATCAAGTAGTAGACTTTTTTAAAAACTATAATACAGGACACGATTGTTAGATTTTATTTTAAAGAGAGTTATCGGTTGCTGAGAGATAATAAATAAAACTAATAATTACTACCTGTTAAGTTGTACTGGAAACAGGCTGCCCGATATATATCGGTTATCAAAAAGAGTAGAAAAGGATGGTACCGTGCTTTCTTTAGCACTCCTTATGGTAGCATCCTTTTTGTTTTAAGGAGATGATTAAAATGACGGATACGGAAAGTGATACGATTAACTCCCTATCAAAAGTAGAAAAATAGGAAAGAAGGAATAATATATGTTAAATGAAAAAGCAGTTCTATTATTAGAACAAATTATAAAAAATAATTATAAAGAAGTAGAGTATTCTAAAACTTTTGCTGATGAAAACGAGTTTTTCTATGAGTTTAAAATTAATGAAAAGATTAGTGAAAATGATTTTTCAGTATTAGAAAAGAAAATAAATGAACTTGATAATGAATGTTATGTAAAATTATTAAAAATCAGTGGTGTTTACTACAATGGAAATAAAGAAAATGAAATGATAAATCGTATCACTGGTAAAGCGTTTACTAATGTTGATGAACTTAATAAATATCTAGCTTTTCTAGAAGAAGCTAAAGAAAGAGACCATCGAAAAATAGGACAAGAACTTGATTTGTTTTGTTTCTCTGACTATGTTGGTGCTGGTCTTCCTTTATATACTCCTAGAGGTACTATTGTTAAAGATGAATTGCAAAAAGAAATAGAAAGAATCTGTAGAAACTATGGCTTTCAAAAGGTAAGTTGTCCAGCTCTTGCTGATATTTCTTTATTTGAAACTTCAGGTCATGCCAAAAAATTTAATGATGAATTATTTAGAGTAACTTCGCCAAAAAATCACAGTTTTGTTCTTAAACCAGTTCAATGTCCACATCATACACAATTATTTGCATCAAAACTTAGAAGTTATAAAGACTTACCAATAAGATATATGGAAAGCGATAAGCAATATCGTGCAGAACTTCCAGGAGCTGTTGGAAATAGTTTATCAAGAGTATATGCAATAACAGTGGAAGATGGTCATTCTTTTTGTAGAATTGATCAAGTAAAACAAGAAGTTATTAATATGTGTAATTTGATAAAAGATTTCTATTCTAGAATGGGACTATGGAATGACGTTTGGGTCTCTTTATCGGTAAGAGACTATGAACATTTGGATAAGTATATCGGTGAAGAAAGTGACTGGAATATTTGTGAACAAATGCTTCAAGAAGTATCAGACGAGCTACATTTAAATGCTAAGAAATGTGAAGGTGAAGCTGCATTATATGGTCCTAAACTAGACTTTATGTTTAAAGATGCTCTTGGAAGAGACATTCAAATACCTACTGTACAGCTCGACTTTGCAATGCCAAAACGATTTGATTTAAATTATATTGATGAAAATGGAAATAAACAGCATCCAGTAATGGTACATAGAGCAATATTGGGCTCTTATGAGAGATTCTTAGTCTTGTTGTTAGAACAATTCAAGGGTGTCTTACCCATTTGGCTATCACCGGTACAGGTTGATATAGTACCAGTAAATATTAAATATCATGATGAATATTGTAAAAAGATACTTGAATTATTATTAGAAAACGACATAAGAGCTTCGTATGATGATTCAAAAGAAACTATAGGTAAAAAAATTAGACAAAGTAATATTATGAAAAATCCGATAACTTTAATCATAGGTGATAAAGAAAGAGACACTGAATCAATAAACTTTAGAAGATATAACAGTGAAAAATTAGAAAGTATGTCATTAGCAGAATTTTTAGATTTTATTAAGCAAGAAATAAAAAAGAGATAATATTATGATTATCGTTTTCGAGGAGTGTACAAAACTCCTTTTTTTTGCTATAATTAAGCAAGAAATGAGTGATGTATATGAGTAAGAAAGTAGTTGTTGGTCTAAGCGGAGGAGTAGATTCGTCTGTTGCTGCTATCCTTTTAAAAGAACAAGGATATGAAGTCATTGGTCTTTTTATGCGTAACTGGGATAGTACCATTAATAACGATTTTTTAGGTAATCCTAACCTAAATGAATCAATTTGTCCGCAAGAACAAGATTATAATGATGCTAAAAAAGTAGCAGATAAAATTGGGATACCATTACATAGAATAGATTTTATTAAAGAATATTGGGATGATGTCTTTACTTATTTCTTAGATGAATTAAAAAAAGGTAGAACACCTAACCCTGATATAATGTGTAATAAATATATTAAGTTTTCCGCCTTTGTAAAAGAAGCTAAAAGATTAGGAGCTGATTATATAGCGACAGGACACTATGCTAAGATGGAAAATGGCCGTCTTATGCGTAGTAAGGAAAAGAATAAAGACCAAACTTATTTCTTATCACAACTTAATAAAGAGCAACTAGAAAATGTTATTTTCCCTTTAGGTGATATTGAAAATAAAAGTGAAGTAAGAGAAATAGCTAAGAAATATGGTTTAATTACTGCTAGTAAAAAAGATTCGACAGGTATTTGTTTTATTGGAGAAAGAAACTTCAAAAACTTTTTAAAAAACTACTTACCAAGTAAAGAAGGCAATATGGTTAATATTGATACTAACAAAGTAGTTGGTAAGCACCAAGGCTTAATGTATTATACAATTGGTCAAAGAAAAGGATTAGATATCGGAGGAACAAAAGAGAAACTATTCGTAGTTGGTAAAAATCTCGAGAAAAATATTTTATATGTTGCTGAAGGTGAAGATAATAAATATCTATATTCTAATGGTGCTATAATCGAAGATGTTAACTTTAACTGTGAGGAAAGGCCAACTAATTGTACTGCTAAGTTCCGTTACCGAGCAGAAGATGTTCCAATTAATTTGACTTATAACGATGATGGAACTATCTATGTTACTTATGATAATGTTAAAGCAGTTACTCCTGGACAAGCTTGCGTCTTTTATGATGGTGAATACTGTCTTGGTGGTGGAATAGTTAAGACAGTAATGAAAGATGAGGAAAAATTATGGTATTTATTATAGAATGGGTGAGAAGTTAGATGTATAAAAGCGAAGAAGAATTTTTAAAACATTACAATCCAGAAGCTTTTGATCAATTATCAATGACAGTTGATATTTTACTTATAAGTGTTTCGTCAGAAAAGCAAGAAAACTATCGCAAAACTAATAAAAAAATGATGAGTATTTTATTAGTTAAAAGAGATGATTATCCTTATAAAGATAAATGGTGCTTACCCGGTGGATTTTTAAATCCAAAGACCGAGACTTTAGAAGAATGTGCTAAAAGAGTTTTAAAAAGAGAAACAAATCTTAAAGAAATATACTTAGAACAGTTATATACATTTGATGATATTAATAGAGATCCTAGAACAAGAGTAGTATCTACTTCTTATATAGCTTTAATAGATAAAAATAGATTGACCGATAAAATTAATACTAACGCTTCGTGGTTTGATATCGTATTATTTGAAGAAAATCAAAATAAGGTAGATATGGTTTTATCTAATGGAAGTGATATCATTAAGTTTTCTATTAAAAAGAAATTGTGTGAAAGAACAACCGATAGATATAAATTTGAAATATTAGAAAATAAAGACTTAGCATTCGATCACCCATTAGTGATTTTATCAGGATTAGAAAGAATTAAGAATAAGCTAAATTATACCGATATTGTCTTTAATATGATGCCTGAATACTTTACATTAGGAGAATTACAACAGGTATATGAAGTAATATTAAATAAGAAATTATTAGACCCAGCTTTTCGTAGAATTATTAAAGATAAAGTTATTAAAACTGATAAAATGAAAACTGGAGAAGGACATAGACCATCTTTCTTATTCAAATATAAAAATAATAATTAAAAAGAGGTTTTAAATTTGTTACTTACTAGCAACTAGGATAGCTAGATTAGATAAAATTATAAATGATAGTAATAACTAATAAGAGTGTTATGAACTAAGTTTCAGACACTTTTTTGTTTGGCATAGTCATCTGTTAATTTACATAAATTATTTTCTTTTTAAAAAAATGTTAAAAAGAGGTTGACAGTTTCATATGATATTAATACAATATTAATAACAAGTGAAAAGACTTGTAAAAATTTTTAACTATAGTTATTAACAAATTATTAATAAGAGGAGAAAAACTATGAATAAAATAGACAACTTAAAACTATATAAAGATTGCTTAATTATTGTAGATATGCTTAATGGTTTTGTAAGAGAAGGAGTATTACACGATGAAGAAATTAGTAAAATAATACCTAAACAAATAAAACTAATAAAAGAGGCGAAAGAAACAAAACAACTGATTATCTTTATCAAAGATAATCATACTAAAGAATCAACGGAATTTGCAAGATTTGGAAATACAACCCACTGTCTTAAAGGAACGAGTGAAAGTGAAGTAGTAGATGAATTAAAAATCTATGAACAAGAAAAAGATACCATTAGTATTGAAAAGAATTCAACTAGTTTTATGGAAGCGCCTGGCTTTCGAAAACTACTAGAAAGACAAACTGAACTAGAAAACTTCAACGTAATAGGTTGTTGTACGGATATTTGTATTACTAATGGTGTGTTAGGACTCGCTAATTATCTTGATGAAAATAATCGAAGACATAACATAAATGTCTACTTAGATGCTATCGCAACTTACGATGAGGAAAATCGTAGAGATTACGTAAATGCTAGTAAAATCTTATTAAAACAACAAGGTGTTAACTTAATTAACACTAAAAGAAAGGAAAAATAATATGGAAAATAAAACATTAATGACTGATTTTTATGAATTAACAATGGGTCAAACTTATTTTGATGAAGGGAAAGAAGACGAAGAAGTATATTTTGATATCTTCTTTAGAAAGAATCCCTTTGCTGGTGGTTATACAATCAGTGGAGGTTTAGCTGAAACGATTGATTATATTAGAAACTTTAAATTTGGAAAAGAAGAAATTAACTATCTAAGAAGTTTAAAGCAATTCAGTGAAGAGTTTTTAAACTATTTAGAAAATCTAAGTTTCAAAGGAGATATCTATGCTGTACCAGATGGAACTATTGTTTTTCCAAATGAAACAGTATTAACAGTAAAAGCACCTATCATTACTGCACAGCTATTAGAAACTGCTTTGTTAGCTAATTTCAATCACGCAGCACTTGTTACAACAGCAGCCAAAAGAATTACTAATGAAGCAGGAAATGTACCCGTTATGGAGTTTGGTGCTAGACGAGCTAGAGGAATAGATTCAGCCATCGAAGCTAGTAAATATGCCTATATTGGTGGATGTTGTGGGACATCAAACACTTTAGCAGGTATGAAATATCAAATACCTGTTCTTGGAACAATGGCTCATTCACTAGTAACAGAAAGTAGCGATGAATATGAATCCTTCTTAAAATACGCCAAGAGTAATAAAGACAACTGTGTATTCTTAGTAGATACATATGACACTTTAAAAAGTGGTATACCAAATGCTATTAAAGTAGCAGATGATTATCTAAAACCAAACGGTTTAGACTTTAAAGGTATCAGAATAGATAGTGGTGACTTAGCATATTTGTCAAAAGAAGCGAGAAAGTTATTAGATGAAGCCGGTTATACTAATACTGGTATTTGCCTATCAAATGGTTTAAATGAATTTACTATTAGAGATTTAAAACTTCAAGGAGCAATCATTAATTCTTTAGGAGTAGGTGATAATATAGCTGCTGCTAAAGAACGTGTTGGTGGTGTTTACAAACTAGTCGCAACTATTAAAGATAATAGAGAAATACCTAAGATAAAAGTTAGTAACGATAGTGCTAAAACTATCAATCCTGGTCATAAAAAAGTATATCGTTTTTATGATAAGAAAAGTGGTTATGCTTTAGGTGATGTTTTAACATTAAGTGATGAAAAAATATCTGAAGATAAATATACTCTAGTTCATCCAGTAGAAACTTGGAAGCAAAAGGAACTAAGTAATTATCAAGTAAGAGATTTATTAGTACCAATCTTTAAAGATGGTGAATTAGTTTATCAAACACCTAATATAGAAGAAACTAAAGATTATTGTAACAAAGAATTTAATACTTTATATGAAGAAATTAAAAGAATAGATAAACCACACGAATATTATGTTGATTTATCAGATAAACTAAGAACACTAAAACAAGAATTAATTAATACACATAGAATGCAAATAACAGAAAAAGAAAAAGTAAAGGTTAAAAGATGAGAAGAGAAAAACTAGAAGAATTAAAAGATTATATTTCCGAATTAAAAACAATTAAAAAGGAAAAACTAAAGGAAGAATATATTTATCAAGATAACATACCTGTAGGAAGAAAAGGTTTCTTAAATATCGAAAAATACAAATGTTATTTAAATAATGGACAAGAGATGACTAGAGAAAAAATCAGAAAAGGTGGAACTGATAAAAGTGCTTGTATCATAATGCCACTTACTCGTGATAATAAAACTATTTTAGTAATTCAACCGAGACTATCTACTATCGAAGGAGTAAGTGTTGAACTTCCGGCTGGTTATGTGGAAGAAGGCGAATATAAAGAAGCAGCTGCTTTAAGAGAATTAGCTGAAGAAACTGGTTATATCAGCAATAATCTTATCTACTTAGACAAATTTTATCAAGACCAAGCTTGTGGAGTTTCTGCTTATAATTATGCTTTTCTTGCTAAGAATTGTGTCAAAGTCCAAGAGCAAAATTTAGATAGAGATGAATTTATTAAGTATTTTGAATGTGATGTAGCAGATGCTTACGAATTAATCGATTTAGGTTACATCACAGATATTCAATCAAAATACACTATGGAAAAAGCAAAACAATATATAAAAATAATTAAATAGAGGTGAAATATATGCGAGATTATGGCTACGTTAGAGTAGGAGCAATAGTAAATAAATTAGCACTAGCTAATCCATTGGAAAATGCCAAAGAGTTAATAAAAAACATTAAAGAAGCTTATCAGAAAGATATAGCTATCGTTGTAACACCAGAGTTAGCCCTAACTGGATATACGTGTGCTGATTTATTTTTACAAGATAAGTTAATTAAAGATGCCCTAGAAGGTCTTAAAGAAATTTTAAAAGCCACCAAAACACTTGATATAATAGCTATCATTGGTATGCCATTAGCTACTAATAACGCTCTTTATAATACCGCTGTAGTTGTTAATAAAGGGAAAATACTAGGAATAGTACCGAAGAGTTATATACCAAATTATAACGAATTTTATGAAGATAGATGGTTTAGTTCTAGTCTTAATTTAAAAGAAAACTATCTAGAACTTTTAGGACAGTTAGTACCATTCGGAACAGATTTATTGTTTCAAGATGAAAATACTAAAGAGATAACTTTTGCTATCGAAATATGTGAAGATTTATGGTCAGTTGTTCCACCTAGCAGTAACTATGCTGTAAATGGTGCTACTATTATCTTTAATTTATCAAGTAGTAATGAACTAATTGGGAAAGATAGTTACCGCCAAAAATTAATTGCTAGTCAATCTGCTCGAACAGTTACTAGTTATATTTACACTTCAAGTGGCATAATGGAATCATCTTCCGATTTAATCTTTGGTGGAGCTAGTTATATCTATGAAAATGGCAAATTATTGAAGAAAAATGAACGTTTTCAATTAGAAAGTAATATTATCAGTTCTGATATAGACGTTTTTCTTCTTACTAATGAACGTCGCCGTAATAGAAGTTTCATGCGAAAAGTTGATGGTAAAGAATATCGTATAGTAAAGATTAAAACTAATTGTAACGCTAAAACCATTGATAGAATTTATGCAAAATATCCATTTGTTCCAAATAATAATCTAGAAATGGATGAACGTTGTTTAGAAATAATTAACATTCAAAGTAGTGCTTTAGCAAGACGTTTAATTCAACTTAACAATCCTAAATGCATTATTGGAATGAGTGGTGGTCTTGATTCTACACTAGCTTTCCTAGTAATTATTGAAGCTTTTAAAAAACTTGGACGTAACAATAAAGATATTATCGGTATAACCATGCCAGGATTTGGTACTACTAATAGAACTTATCAAAATGCTTTAGACTTAGTTAAAAGTTACAATGCCACTTTAAAAGAAATAAGTATTAAAGAAGCTTGTCTTCTTCATATGAAAGACATTACTTTAGATGAAAATGATAGAAGTATAACTTATGAAAATTTACAAGCAAGAGAAAGAACCCAAATATTAATGGATGTTGCTAATAAAGAAAAAGGAATTGTTATTGGTACAGGTGATTTATCAGAACTAGCTCTTGGTTGGTGTACTTATAACGGAGATCATATGAGTATGTATGCCGTAAATATCGGTGTGCCAAAGACATTAATCCGTCACTTAGTAAATTGGTATATGGAAAAGGAAGATGAAAAGAAAAAACTAATATTAACTGATATCTTAGAAACTCCTATCTCTCCTGAATTATTACCACCAGATAAAGATGGTAATATTGCTCAAAAGACAGAAAATTCTATTGGTAGCTATATATTACATGACTTCTTCTTATATCACTTCTTACGATATGGAACTGCTCCTAAAAAGTTGTATTACTTAGCTAAACTAACCTTTCCTGAATATAATAAAGAAGAAATCATTAAATGTTTAAAAATATTTATCAACAGATTTTTCACCCAACAATTTAAAAGAAATTGTTTACCAGACGGTGTCAAAGTAGGAAGCATTAGTCTATCACCAAGAGGCGATTTAAGACTACCTAGTGACCTTAATTATCAAAGCTATCTAGATGAAATAGAAAAAATAGAAAGCAGTGAGAAATATGAATAACTTAAAAATAATAGCTCTTAAAAGCATAAATGAAATGGGAGAAAAAGTTAATTATGAACTAAAAAAATTAAATAAGAGTGATACTAATTATCTTTTACCAATCAAAGAAGATAGATTTTCTAATGGTGAAGGGAAAGTAAAGATTAGTGATACTATTAGAGATAAGGATATTTATCTCTTAGCTGATGTTGGTAATTATGGCGTAACTTATAAAATGCATGGGTTTACTAACCATATGGGCCCTGATGAGCATTTTCAAGATATTAAAAGAACTATCTCTGCTCTTGCTGGCGGTCCAGAAAAAATCAATCTTATAATGCCACTTCTATATCAAGCAAGACAACATAAAAGAAAAGGGAAAGAGTCACTTGATTGTGCCATTGCTCTTCAAGAATTAGAACACTTAGGAGTTGACCATATCATTACTTTTGATGCTCATGATTCAAACGTTTCTAATGCTATTCCTAATCTTCAATTTACTAATTTTTATCCCACTAATACTATTTTAAAAGATTTATTAATTAATGAAGATATTCATAATCCATTAGTAATAAGTCCTGATATGGGAGCAATGGAACGTGCAAGATACTATGCGGAAATGTTAGACAGTGATGTTGGTGTTTTTTATAAAAGACGTGATTTACAGAATGTAGTAAATGGAAAAAATCCTATCATTGAACATATTTATATGGGAAATAATGTAGCGGATAGAGATGTTTTAGTAGTAGATGATATGATTGCTTCTGGTAATTCTATGTTAGAAGTAGCAGAAAAACTATATAATAAAGGAGCAAATAATATTTATTTCATAGCAACGTTTGCACTTTTCACTGAAGGAATTCAAGAATTCGATAAAGCTTATGAAAAAGGACATTTTACCAAACTTTATACTACCAATCTTTCTTATATACCAGAAGAATATCAAAATAAAGAATGGTGTCATGCTGTTGATAATTCTTACGATATTGCTAATATCATTAATACTCTACACAATAAAGAATCTTTAAAACCACTTTTAAATGATAAAGAAAAAATCTTACAATTAAGAAAAGAGTTAAAGAAATGAAGATAGGAATATTTGGTGGAAGTTTTAATCCACCTCACAAAATTCATCAAAAAATTGCTAATTATCTTGTTAAAAATAATTACTTAGATAAAGTTATTTTTGTTCCAACCGGTAGTAATTATGAAAAACCTTATCTTGCTAGTGAACAAGATAGATATAATATGTTAAAATTAATGATAGGTAATGTTTCTTATTTAGATATTTCTACTTATGAATTTGGTAAGTTAACTCATACTTATCAAACACTTGATCATTTTAAAAAGCACTATAAAGATGATGAAATTTACTTCATCTGTGGTTCTGACAATTTAAAAGAAATAAAGACTTGGAAACGCTACCAATATATTCTTTCTAATTATAAGTTGCTAGTAATTAGAAGAAATGGTGAATCTATTACTGATATTCTTTCAGAACTTAAGAGTTATCAAGATAATATTATCGTTATAGATGATATTAAAAGTTCTTTATCTTCTACTAGTATTAGAAAAAGATTTAAAGATGATAAGAAGCTAGTAAAAGATGGAAATATAGATTCTAAAGTATTTGAATATATCAAAAATAATTTATATAGTTAGAGGTATGATATGAAAATTAAAAGAATAAAAATATTTGCAAATAAAAATGATAAGTCACTTAGTCTTAAAGATGAAGTTGCTAATAAATTAATAGAAAATGACTTTGAAATAGTAGATAATAACTTTGATTTAGGTATAGCTATCGGAGGAGATGGTTCTTTCCTAAGAATGATTAAAGATAATAATTTTGATAGTGACAACTATTATATCGGTATTAATGCTGGTACTTTAGGATTTGCACAAGAAGTGGAAATTAATGATATCGAAGAATTTATTAATGACTTAAAAGAAGATCAGTTTTTAGTAGAAGAGATAGGAATCCAAGAAAGTACTATTTATAATGAAAATAACAAAATGGATGAATTTTACTCTTTAAATGAAATAGTAGTACGTGAAAAAACTTTAAACACTTTAAAACTAGATGTTTATATTGATAATTATTTATTAGAAAACTTTGCGGGAGATGGTATTTTAGTAGCTACTTCTTTTGGAACAACAGCATATAATCTTAGTTTTGGTGGTAGTATCATTTATAATACTTTCCATGCTTTAGAATTAACTACTATTGCTCCTTTAAATAATAAAACTTATAAGACTATTTCTAATTCAATTGTTCTTCCACAAAATAAAAATATCACTCTTCTACCTACTAAAACTGATAATTTAATAGTAACAGTAGATGGAGTAAATAAAGTATATGATAATGTCATTAAGATAGAAACCATTATGAAAGATAAAACGATTAAATGTCTTCGTAATAAAGATTATAATTTTATTAAGAAAATAAATGAAAAGTTTATTAAATAATTATCTAATCAATTAGAAATAATAAATAGGGGAGGGAAAGAAATGAATTTTAAAAACATTATTCATAAATTACAATTAAAACAATTAACTATTGCAACAATGGAGTCTTGTACTGGTGGAGGTGTTGCTAATGCTATCACTAATATGGAAGGTGCTAGTGAAATCTTTAAATTTAGTGCTGTTACTTACTGTAACGAATATAAAATAAAGATGGGTGTAGATAAAGAAGTTATTGATAAATATACTGTTTATAGTATGGAAACAGCTATGTCTATGGCTAAAGCAATATCTACTTTTGCTAATAGTAATTATGGAGTAGGTATTACTGGTAAGTTAAATAGAAAAGATGAAAATAATGATACTGGAAGTAATAATTTAGTTTATATTAGTATTTATTCTAAGGATGAAGATAAATTTTATAATGAAGAGGTAACAGTTAATAAGAAGGCTCGTTTTCTAAACAAGAAAATAGTAATTAATAAGATAATTGAAATAATGGCGACTCTTTTAAAAGACATAAATTAGCTGTCGCTGCAGTTCATTCAAGAGGATAGATGATAGGACAAATACACTTTATTACTAATAAATGGTTAAATCATGATAGAATATACGTAGGTGATTATTTATGAAAAAAATTTTTTTATATTTGTATCCCATTGAAGAATATAATCGTTCTTTTGAATTTTCAGAAGAATATTTACAACAAAATGGAAGAGAAAATCCATATAAAGTATTAAATGAATGTATCCAAAAAAGATATAGAGATAAAGGTTATCAAATTGTATATGCTATTTATCCTGATAAAAGTCTTTATGGAATTAATCTTCTACCAACCGATAAAATAATTTATACTGATGTAACTTTTGAACAAGCTAATGGTTATAGTGGGGATATTAAATATCCTAATGAGAGTTATTTAATAGCACAATTAGGGGACTTTGATGAAATAGTTGTTGGTGGATTTCACTTTGGTGATTGTGTTAAACGAATTGCTGAATATTGTTATCAATGTAGAACTTCTGTTCTTGTAGATTTAGATTTAACCGACTTATTTTTCAATATTTATCACAAAAAAGATTACTTTAAAATAGATGAATATAATCCTAAAAACTATAAAGATTATATATTATTAAATAGTCACTTTAGTAATAAAGAACTGGCTGAAAGATTATTTGAAAGAAATTACAATAGTCCTGTTTACAAATTTGAAATTATTGAAGAAAGAAGAAAATTAAAATAACGAAAAAACGAAAAGCTTTATAAATATAAAAAGTTGTATACTAGCTATAAGAAATATTGAGTGTACTTCAACTATCTGTCAAGAGTTTACATAAAATTTTCTTGACTATTTACGTAAACCTCGCTACAATGATAGTGGAGGGTAGACAATGAAGAAGTTAGATGAATTATTATTGGAACTTGGAATTTCTAAGGTTAGATTAGCTAAATACTTAGGTGTTTCAAGACAAATGTTATATAATTACTTGGCACTTTCATCATTAGAAGAATGGCCAAAAGAAAAAGCTTTAAAACTATTAAGTTTATTAGATATAGATAATGAAGAAGAAATTAATTCTCTTAGTATTACTGGAGATTATATTATGAGAGTTGAGACTAGATTGAATGAAGGAGTTAGAGATAGTTCTAATAGGGAAGTCCTTGCTGATTTAAAAGGTTTAAATAAAAAAGACCAAGATATCCTATCAGATATTATTAATATATTAAAGGAAAAATTATTAGAAGATAAAACTAAGAAAACGCAGCAAACATATATATACTTATATCACTATTTACAATCTATGGAAACTACTGAAGAGTTATGTTATATCTTAGCTTATATGTCAAAATCAATGGGATTTACTGATCCTTTAAAATTTGATTTTGATCAAAGTAAGCAATTTATATTTGAAAGTATTATGTTTTCGGCGATGACTTTATATCATAACGGTGGATCTTCTAAGAGTAAAATTGCTGAAGTTCACAAAAGATTTGTACAAGATATAGAGCAAAAAAATGAAGAAAAATTAAGTCGTACGCAAGAGTTAAATGCTGCTAAGGTTCAAGCTTTAAGAGAACTTGGCTATAATTCTATCAGTGAAGAAAATGCTAAAGAAGTATTAGAAAAAATAGCAGAAATTCAATCAAGAAAAGTATGATTAAATAGAGTAGGGGTTACCCTACTTTTTAGTATTATTTTTTACGAAAAATTAAAATAGGGAACTACCCTATTTCTTAATCAGTTAATTTAATTATTAATAGATAAATGTTTAACTAAATATATCTATACTATTAGATAACAATGCTATACAAATATAACTATTTTCTAAGAATGGTTAGTTAGTATTAATATATATCAAAATATATTTTAGCTGATAATAAAAAATTAATTTAATATTATTCATAAATAATCTTAGTATATAAAATAACAAAAGGTTAATAGTTAAAAAATATAGTATAATATTTGTTGAAAGTATGCTAGTTAACATAATATCAATTATATGAAGTAATAAATAACTTAATTTTACCTTAACAATTAATCATTTAAATCTTTTTTAAATTTTACTTTTCGTAAGTTAATTTTATAAAAAGCATTTTTGTCTTAATATTTATGTATTACATCAATCATATTATTAAGTTAATTATTTATACTAATACTAATACATAAATTCTAATAATATTATACTTAATTAATTAAAATAGTATTACCTTTTATTATTAATTACTTCTCCCCTTCTTTTCTTTTTATAAATTTTAAAGTAGGGGAATAAAATAGGGGAAAAGGGTACAAATTAATATTGAAGGAGGAAATAATACAATGTTTAAAGAAAAGAAAAAACAGGTAATTCATTGTGACGTTAAATCTTGCAAGTATCATAATGAAGAAGATTGTAAATGCGATTTAGATGAGATAAAAGTTGGTTCATCTTGCAACTGTGATAATGTTAAAGATAAAGATGAAACAATATGTTCTAATTTTAAAAAAGAAAAATAAAAAAATGAAATGACACTATTTATATTTAATATATAGAAGTAGTCATTTCATTTTTATTTACTCTACTCTACCCTTTTCTAGTTCAAAAATTCCATTAAACTTGACCCAATCTCTGGAGTATCTAAGTCAAAATTATCAGCAATAGTTGCGCCGATACAAGCAAAAGTTTCTTGAGGTTCTAAAAGATGAGGCGTTTTAAAATTACGACAATATAATATCACAGGAACATTCTCTCTAGTATGATCATTTCCCTTAAAAGTTGGATCATTACCATGATCAGCTGTTATAATTAATAAATCATCCATTTCTAGTTTATTAAGTAATAAAGGAATTTCCACATCTAAATCCTCTATCGCCTTACCATATCCTTCTACATCGCGAACATGTCCATACAAATTATCAAAATCTGATAGATTTACCATGCAAAGACCAGTAAAGCTTTTATCCATTATATTAGCAAATTTTGTTAGTGCTTCTTGATTATTGGAAGCCTTTAATACTTTGTTAATTCCTTGTTCTGCAAAGATATCATTGACTTTACCAATACCAATTACGTTATAACCATTGTCATTCAAGTCATCTAATATAGTTCGTTTTGGAGGCCTGATAGAGTAATCTTTTCTTCCAGCATTATTTAATTTGAATTTACCATTTTTACCGGTAAATGGTCTAGCAATAACTCTTGATACTAAGAAATCTTCACGCATAGTTAATTCTCTTACTTTTTCACAATAAGAATATAATAATTCAGCCGAAATAATATCTTCATGTGCTGCTATTTGTAAGTCAGAATCAGCAGATGTATAAACAATCAAGGAACCATAGTTTAATTGTCTTTCTCCTAACTCATTAATAATACTATTATCATGACTACACTTATTACCAATGACACGTCTACCTGTTACTCTTTCAATCTCATCAATTAATTCAATAGGAAAACCATTTTCATTAAAAGTTTTAAAAGGCATATTTGATGTTATACCAATCATTTCATAATGTCCAGATAAACTGTCTTTTCCAACATTATTTGGTTGAGCGATAGTATAATAAGCATCATTAGTTTCTTTATCTTCAAGGGTTAAAGTATCAAAAAAACCAATTTTTGCAAGATTTGGAATAAATAAATCATAATTATCTTTGATGTGTCCTAAAGTATTACAGCCATTATCATCATAATTACTAGCGTCCTTTGCTTCCCCTACTCCTAACGAGTCTAAAATCATTAAAAATACTCTTTTAAATTTCATAAATTCACTCTTCTTTCTTTGCTCTTGGATGATTATGTAAGTAATCATTTCTAACTTTTTCGTTAGTTATATGTGTATATATTTTAGTTGTTGTAATATCAGAGTGTCCCAACATAGTTTGAACACTTCTAAGATCTGCTCCGTTTTCAATTAAGTGGGTTGCAAAAGAATGCCTTAGACTATGAGGAGAGATATTAGTTGGCATATTTTTTTCAGCTAACAGTTTTTTAAGATTTTTAAAAAAACCTTGTCTTGAAATGCCTTCCCCTCTAGAATTTAAAAATAATTGTTCTGAGTTTTTCTTTTTTAACATAGCAGGTCTATATTCTAAATAAAGTTTTAAATATTTAATTGAATTGCTATTAATAGGAACAATTCTTTCCTTACTACCTTTTCCTTTAACTCTTAAGAAAGCATTATAAAAATCAATATCATAAACAGTAAGACCTATTAATTCTGAAACCCTAAGGCCTGTGCCGTACATCAATTCTAACATAGCCTTATCACGATAGTCAAATGGACTCTTAAGTTCTATATCAAGTAACTTATCGACTTGACTAGTACTTAAAGTGTAAGGTAAGTGTTTAGCTAACTTTGGTCTATCGATAAATTCTGCTTCATTTTCTTTTACGACTTTTTCTCTTAAAAGATACTTATGAAAATTATAAATGGTAGTTATTTTATGAGAAACAGTTTTACTATCTTCATCTACTGAATAACAATATTTCAAATAACTTTCAATATGTTCTTTTTTTATATCTTCTACATCTATTATACCCAATTTATCTTCTAAATAATTCTGATAAGCATTTAACTCATAATTATATGACTTTAAGGTATTAGTAGCTAATCCCTTTTCATACTCACAGCAGTTAATAAAATCTTCTTTTTTTACTTGAAACCTCATAGCATAATTCCTTCCTATAACAGTATACCATAAAGCTTAAAAACGTGTTATAATAAGTTAACCAAAAAGGAGGAAACTTATGAAAGTAGTTGGAATCGTCGCAGAATTTAATCCATTTCATAATGGACACTTATATTTACTAAATAAAGCTAAAGAAATGTTTGATAATGCCATCTATATACTTATAATGAGTGGAAATTTTACACAAAGAGCAGAGCCTTCTATTCTTGATAAAAAAAGCAAAACGGAAATAGCTCTTACTGCTGGTTTTGATTTAGTAGTAGAATTACCTTTTCCATTTGCTACTGCTTCTAGTGAAATATTTGCTACTGGTGCTACTTGTTTAGCTAACTCTTTAGGAGTTACTGATTTAATCTTCGGTAGTGAATCAAATGATTTAACTTATCTTTTAAAAATGGTTGATATTGAACTAAATAATAGCAATTTTGACCCATTAGTTAGAGTTTACTTAGCAAGTGGAATGAATTATCCATCTGCTAGAAATGCTGCTTTTTTAGACCTTACTAATGAGAGTATAAAACTACCAAATGATATTCTAGCTAGTTCTTACATCAAAGCAATAAAGAAGAATAATTATAAAATAAATGTTCATGCTATTAAAAGAACTAACGATTATAATAGTAATGTCTTAGAAAGTGATATTTCAAGTGCTAGTAGTATCAGAAAAGCCTTAGCAAAGAATGAAAATATCGAAGATCAAGTACCTAGCTATGTTTTATCGTATCTAGAAAAAATAAAAGATAAAGTTTTAACCAATGAAGACTATTTTAAATATATTAAATACAAGTTATTAACGGAAGATAATGAAAAAGAATATCCATCACTAGATAGAAGTCTTATCAATAAATTAAAGAAAAATATCAATAATGTTTCTTCCTATGATGAATTAGTTAATAGTGTTAAAACTAAAAATCTTACTTACCGAAAAGTAGCAAGAGGACTTTTATACTATTTATGTAATTATACTAAAGAAAAGCGTGACATGATGGAAAATATTAATTATATAAGAATTTTAGGTCTTAATAAAAAAGGACAAAACTATTTAAATAAAATAAAGAAAGATTGTTCTTTACCATTAATTAGTAAATTTACACGTGAAAAAGATGAAATGTTAGAACTTGAATATAAAGTATCACTTATCTACTGTTTAGAACATATAAATGGTAATAATATTATAAATGATGAGTTTAAAGCTTTTCCAATAAGAAAGGAATGATAAAATATGGAATCAATGCTAAAAACAAAAAAACAAGGATTATTAGTTGTCCTATCAGGACCTTCTGGTTGTGGTAAAAATACTATTATTAATAAAGTTATGAAAAACAATAAGAATATTTGGTTATCTATTTCTTGTACTAGTAGAGCTCCTCGTGGAGAAGAAAAAAATGGTGTAAACTATTACTTTTTATCAAGAGATGAGTTTGAGCAAGAAATTGCAAATGATGAATTTTTAGAATACGCTGAGTACTCTAAAAACTACTATGGAACTCCCAAAAAATACATTAAAGAGCATTTAGATAATGGTGAAGATGTTATTTTAGAGATAGAAATTCAGGGAGCTTTAAAAGTAAAAGAAAAGATTAAAGAAGCGGTATTTATCTTTATTCTACCACCTAGTATGCAAGAATTAAAAAGAAGATTAGAAGCTAGAAAAACCGAAGATCAAGAAAAAATCGATATGCGTTTCAAAAGAGCGTATGAAGAGATAAATGAAGTTAGTAAATACAACTACGTTGTTGTTAATGATGAAGTTGATCAGGCAGCTAGTAAAGTTCAAGCAATACTTGATGCAGAAAGATGTAGAGTTGATCGTATTGAAGAAGTTTATTTAAATACTGAAGAAGAACGTCTACACGAAAAATTATTAGAAGATAAAAAAGAATTTAATAATGAGGAAATATCTCTATGAAAGATTTAATAAAGATTTATCAGAAACAAGTTGATGACAATCTTAAGAATAAAAGTTTTACTAAACAAGACTTAGAAGATTTTAAAATAATAATCAGTTATTTTCAACATGAAAGACTTATTCATTTACTAGTTACTATAACCGTCATCTTTGTTACTTGTTTCTTCTTTTATTTATTAACTATCAAACCATCTATTATATTATTTATATTAGTTATTATTCTTCTAATTTTGCTTGGGTTTTATCTTTATCATTATTATTTTTTAGAAAATAATATTCAAAAATTAGAAGAAAAATATTTACAAATCAAAAAAGCCCTTAAATGAGCTTTTTATTTTGTCTTAATTAATCAATAACTTCAATCTTCATTAAGTTAGTTGTTCTAGATACTGCATTATTAGGGAAACCTCCAGTAGTAACTACGATATCTCCACTTACTAATTCAGTATAATCTTTAGCACAAGCAACACTCTTTGTAAGAACTTCATCAGTTGAATTACAAACTGGTAATAATGCTGGATAAACACCCCAGTTTAAAGCTAAACGGCGTCCTGTTTTTTCATCAGGTACTAAAGCAAGAACAGTTGCTTTTGGTTTTAAATTACTAATTACTCTAGCTGTTGAACCACTAATTGTAGCAGCACAGATTAATTTAGCATTAAGTCTTTTTGTTGTATCAACTACAGCATCAGCAATAGCAGATTGAGCATCAACGACACGTTCATTTTCATCTGAATAATTAAATTCAGCATATTTTTCAGCAGTTCCACAGATGTTTGCCATAGCAGCTACTGTTTCAACTGGATGTTTACCAATAGTAGTTTCACCACTTAACATAACAGCATCAGTACCATCAAATACAGCATTAGCAATATCACTAGTTTCTGCTCTTTTTGGACGGTTATTTTCCATCATTGTTTCAAGCATTTCTGTAGCAACAATAGCAATCTTTCCAAGTCTTCTACAAGTTTTTATCATTTGTTTTTGAACGATAGGTAACATTTCACTAGGAATTTCTGTACCTAAATCTCCTCTAGCTACCATAACACCGTCTGATACTTCTAGAATTGATTCTAAGTTTTTAATACCTAAATCACTTTCAATCTTACAAATTATTTGTAAGTCTTCTCTATTGTGTTGTTTTAAAATTTCCTTAATTTCTAGAACATCTTCTTTACAAGATACAAATGATAATGCTAGGTATTCTCCACCATTTGCACAAGCATATTCGATATCTTTTCTATCTAATTCACTTACATAAGGAATATTTAACTTAACACCAGGAACACTCATACTTTTTCTGTTTCCTAAAGTTCCACCAGCGATAACTTTACAAGTAACACCGTCTTCTTCTTTGCTGATAACTTCAAGTTTCATCTTAGCATTCTCAAGTAAAATAAAGTCACCAACAGATAAACTATCAATAGCTTCTGGATGGTTAACTGAAAATCTCTCAGTAGTTCCAAGTACTTCTTCTTTAACCATACGAATAATATTTCCGTTAACTAATTCGATAGAATCATTTTCTAACATACCACTTCTGAATTCAGGACCTTTAGTATCCCATAATATTGCTACAGACTTACCAGTTCTTTTTCTAACTTCACGAACTGAAGTAATAGCTTTATCTCTTTCTTCGATTGTTGCATGGGTAAAGTTAATTCTAGCAACATTCATACCTGCTAAAACCATTTGTTCCATTACATCGGCTTCATTAGATGCAGGTCCAATACTACAAACTATTTTTGTCTTTTTCATTTACTACTCACTCCTCTTTCAAACAGTAATAATTATACTATAAATTTATCATTTTGTATAGAATTTTTTGCTATTTTTGACAATTTGGACAATAGTAAGTTCCTCGTCCACCAACTCTTGTGAAAATGATTTCACTGTTACAATTTTTACAAGTCTCATTCTTTCTACCATGAACTATTAATTCATTTTGAAAATTACCATGAACTCCTTCACTAGATTCAAAGCTTTTAATAGTTGTACCACCCATTTTAATGGCTTTTTTAAGAACAATTCTTGTGTTTTCAATTATTTGTTCTGCTTCCTCACTATTAACCGTTTTAGCAGGTCTTAATGGACTTAGATGACTTAGATATAATATTTCATCATCATAAATATTACCAATTCCAGCAATAATACTTTGATCTAATAAAACAGTCTTTATTGGTGTAGTTTTACTTTTAAATCTATCTAATAGATACTCTTTAGTTAATCTTTCATCATCAAATTCATAACCCAAATCACTAAGTGGTTTTTGTTCATTAATCTTATACTTAGGAAGAAGCATCATTCTACCAAATTTTCTAACATCATGAAAGCGCATTTCAATATCATTATCTAATAATAAAGCAACGTGTTCATGTTTTGATACAACTTCATTTTTATGTCTAAAATAAAATCTTCCTTCCATTCTAAGATGTACTAATAAAGCATAATTCGTTAGATAAATAACTATCCATTTACCTCTCGTTGTAACACTTTCTATTTTTTCATTCTTTATCTTTTCTAAAAATTCATTCTTATCACCAACTATTACATTATCATAATAAACATAAGCTTTAGTAATAGTATGTCCAACTATTCTTTTTTCTAACATTTTGGCAACTGTAATTACTTCTGGTTTTTCTGGCATATTTTATCACTTTCCTTTACTACTTACTACTATTTAGCTTCATACCAATCGCTACCAAGTTCTATATCTACTTTTAACGGTACACTAAGTTTAACTACTTGTTCCATCTTCTCACGTACTAACTCTTTCATTATGTCAAGTTCATCTTTATAAACATTAAATACCAATTCATCGTGAACTTGAATTAACATTTTACTCTTTAAGTTCCTATCTTTCATTGCTTGATATAATTCAACCATTGCTTTCTTTAAAATATCAGCAGCGCTTCCTTGAATTGGCGTATTTAAGGCCATACGCTCACCACTACTTCGTACCATATAGTTACTACTCTTCAACTCATCTATTTTTCTTCTGCGATTCATTATTGTAGTAACAAAACCATTTTTATAAGCTTCGCTTTTTTCTTGCTCCATATATTCCTTAATACCAGGATAAGTATTTAAGTAGTTTGATAAAAACTCCTTTGCACTAGCAACATCTATTTTCAAATCTTCACTAAGACCAAAGCTACTTATTCCATATAAGATACCAAAGTTGACGGTTTTAGCAATTCGACGCATTTTTTTATCAACTTCATTTATTGGTACCTTGAATATATCTGAAGCAGTTTTTGAATGAATGTCTTTATCTTCAATAAAAGCTTCTTGTAAGTTTGTAGCATTAGCCATATGTGCAAATACTCTTAACTCTATCTGACTATAATCAGAACTCATTAAAAGGCTATCTTCTTCTGGAATAAAAGCTTTACGAACAAGTTTAGAGTAATCACTTCTAATCGGAATATTCTGTAAGTTTGGTTTACTACTAGATAAACGACCAGTTCTTGTTAAACATTGATTAAAAATAGTATGAATTTTTCCATCTTCTCTTATTTCATCTATTAAACCAATTGAATAATTAGCATATAATTTATAAAGATTTCGATACTCTAACACTTTTTCAACAATAGGATGTTTATCGCTTATTTTATCTAATATATCTTTACTAGTAGAATAACTAGTATCATCTTTTTTTCGTTTTTTAGGATATTCTATCTCTAACTTTTCAAATAAAACTTCTCCTAACTGTTTAGGTGATAAAATGTTAAATTCACAACCAGCATCTTCATATATTTCATCTTGCATAAGTTTCATTTTTGCTTCTAGTTCTTCTTTTTGCTTTAATAAGTAGTTTTTATCAGCCCTTATACCTGTTAACTCCATATCAGCTAATACAAAAGCAAGTGGCATTTCTATTTCTTCAAACAATTTAGTTTCATTATAAGTAGCTATTTCTTCAAGAATTTGTTCTCTACTATCGTAAATAAACTCACTTTTCATTATAGATTGTTTCTCTGTCGTCTCAAGTGAAGCTTCTCTTTTTTTTCTTTCTGTTCCATAAGTTTCTTCATAGCTTGGACAGTCATAGTTAAATTGTCCCATTAAAACAGTGATATCATCATCTAATTTATAATCTAATAGATAAGCACCAATCATTGCATCATAGTTACAATTATTTATGGTTATATCATACTGATTTAAAAGAATAATCATTCTCTTGACATCATATGTATATTTAGTTACATCATTATTAAATATTTCTTTATGATTAATAATTTCTTCAGCAGTCATAAAACAAGAACTATTTTTATTAGTAAATGCTCCACCAATAATTTTACTTTTACTATAGGTATGTCCATCCATTTCTAAATAAAAGGAAAAAGGTATAGTAAAATCAAAGTCATTATAAGACACAAATGTTTTATTAACTGGTTTTTCTTCTAATAATTCAAAGCTTTGTTGACCTGTCAAAACAGTATTATCTATACCAACACTTATTTTCTTTAGGAGTGATTTAAATTCTAATTCCCTTAAAATAGCAATATACTCTTCTGTATTAAGTCCTCGATAAATACACTCTTCTAGGGTAAAAGAAATAGGTACTTCCCGGTAAATAGTAGCTAAGTCAAAGCTTGTATAGGCATCTTCTTTGCCTGTTTCTAATTTTTCAGCTGTCTTACCACCAATATTTTCTAGATTATTATAAATTTCATCAAGACTACCATATTTCTTCAAAAGAGTAATTGCTGTTTTCTCACCGATTCCTTTTACTCCTGATATATTGTCACTAGCATCTCCCATTAGAGCTTTTAAATCTATCATATGAATTGGTGTTGTTCCATAATATTCTTTAAAAGTTTCTTCATCAAATCTAATTGAACCTTTTGTTTTTAAAAGTTTAACTTCTACTTCATTACTTATTAGTTGTAATAAGTCTTTATCACTAGATATAATTGTCGCAATAAATTCATCTTCTTCATCAACTATTTTAGCAAGCGTACCAATTATATCATCAGCTTCATAATTATCTATTTCAAAATGCTTTATTCCCATAGTATCAAGAATTTCTTTGGCTTTTGGAAATTGTAGTTTTAACTCTTCTGGCATTTCTCTACGACCAGCTTTATAATCTTTATACTTTTCGTGTCTAAAAGTTTTTCCTTTATCAAATGCCACCAAAATATAGTTTGGTTTTTCTTCTTCAATTATTTTATTCATCATATTAATAAAGCCATAAAGAGCATTAGTTGGAAATCCCTTACTATTTCGCATAATAACTCCACTATAACTTGTTGCATAATAACTTCTAAATAGCAAATTGTTTCCATCTACTAATATTATTTTTTTCATAGTGCACCTTCTTTTCTCTAATTATTATAGCAATCTTTCTAAATTTTCGAAAGCAAATTAGCACATATTATTAAACTAAGTATGATTGCTATCACATATAAACCTATTATTAATATGATTGTTTTTATAATTTCTATGATGTTATTTTTCATTAATTCCTCCATCTCTTCTTCCGATTTTATTAGCAAACATAAGTTTTGTCAATATATTTTCGAAATTTTGTTTGACTTTTTCCTATTAGACGTGTTAATATTGAGAAAAGGAGGAAAAAAGATGGAGAAATTAACAGATAGACAGTATGATATTTTACAAATAATTAAGAAATTAACAGCAAAGAAAGGTTATCCACCTACAGTTAGAGAAATTGGTGAGGCAGCTAACCTTCATTCCCCTGCTACTATTCATTTTCATTTAATGCAATTAGTTAAGAAAGGTTATATTTCTAAAGAAGATGGTTCTAATAGAACAATAGAAATACTAGTACCAAACGAGTTTTTAAAAGAAAAAGAAGATGTAATTAAAGTACCTCTTCTTGGTAAGGTTACAGCTGGTACACCGATTGAAGCAATTGAACATCCCAATGAAACATTTGCACTTCCTGTTGAGATAGTTGGTAATAAAAAGGAAGTATTTACTTTACGAGTAAGTGGTGAATCAATGATTAATGTTGGTATCTATGATGGTGATATCATAATCGTTGAAAGACAAGAAACTGCAAAAAATGGTGATACTGTAGTAGCAATGAATGAAAATAATGAAGCGACTGTTAAAACTTTTTATAAAGAAGATAAGCATTTCAGACTACAACCTGAAAATGATACAATGGAACCAATCATTCTTGATAAAGTTACAATTCTTGGCAAAGTTGTTGGTTTATATCGAAAATTCAACTAAAAAGAACAAGCTAGATATCTTATCTATTCTTGTTCTTTTTTATTGTATCTTTAACTACTTCACTAGCTATTACCATTCCTGCTGTTGCGGGAACAAAAGCACAAGAAGCAATTATATTACTATCTAATTTAACTGGTAATTCGCTTGAAAAACACACTTTTGTTTTTAATGATAATCTATTTTGTTTTATAAAATAACGTAATTTTCTTGCTAAAGGATCATTATAAGTCTTTTCAATAGTAGTTATTTCTATCTTTGTTGGATCTAATCTTTTTCCCATACCCATACAAGATATGATTGGTATTTTTTTCTTGTTACAGTAAGTTAATAATAGCTCTTTAGCTTTTATGTCATCACACGCATCTATTACATAGGTGTAATCGTTTAAAAATAATTTTTCTATATTATCCATAGAAACTTTAATCTTAAGAGCTGTAATGTTTGCTTCTGGATTAATATCTATAGCTCGTTTTTTTATTAATTCAACCTTATCTTGATTAATTGTGCTAGATAAAGCGATGATTTGTCTATTACAATTAGTAATATCTACTTTATCGTAATCAACTATAGTTAAATCCAAAAAGCCGCTTCTTACTAATCCTTCGATAACATAACCACCAACGCCACCACAACCAACTACTAGTATCTTTTCTTTTCGAAAACTAGCAACCATTTCCGTTCCTAATAAACAATTTATTCTTTCTAGTCTTTCCATACTAAGCTACTTTCTCTTTAACGTATTGTTTTTGTGGTAATTTAAATTCCATATATTGTCTATTATTAAGTAATTGATAATAATAACTATAGATTGAATAATTTTCTTCTCCTGTTTTTAAGTAATTAAACATATTCTTCTTCATCTTAGTTTCAGTATTAGCAAACGATTCTAATATTTGATCATAACTATCTCTTTGTTTAACACTACCATCAACTGGAGTAAATTCTAATGTATCTAAAAATTCTAACCATTCAACTTGGGCAGTAAGCCCTGTTGCTGATAACTGATAGAAATAGTCTACCTTTGTAAGTGATTTTTGTCTCAATTTTAACATTTCTATCTGGTCATGTTCATTTAACTTAGAAACAATTCCAATGTCGTTAAGAGAAATAGTTCTATCATTTCGTTTAGCATCATTATTAAATCTTAGGTCATTTACTAGTATTCCATATAATGTATCAACATATATATTTGGTCTTTCTGGAGGTAGAGGTATTGAATATTGATCACAAAAGTCACCATCTCCATATTTTTTACTAGTAACTTTAATAACGGATGCATAATTGTTGTACTGATGAACTGCATTTCTAATATCATTAGTTAATTTAATAGGTTGATCCTTATAATATCTAGCATCAACACTATCATTTAAAGAAACTTTTCCAATTAGTACATCACTTTCACTACCCTTTTCTGATTGTAATTGCATTTCTTCTTTATAAAGATTACGAAATGACACTTCTAGTTCTGACATATATTCATTTGTTGCTATTGGTAAAATTGTCATAACTACCGCCTCCTTGGTTAAGATTAATATTATATCATATTGATGTTTTAAAAGCAAACATTTTTAGAAAAAAAGAGAACTTTTTTTAGTTCTCCTATAAACTATCTGGTAGCCTGTACGGGGTTCGAACCCGTGAATACGAGCTTGAGAGGCGCGCGTGTTGAACCACTTCACCAACAGGCCATAATAAAATCTTCAAAGAAGATATTATTATTCTAACATACTTGAAAAGGTTTGACAATCGATTTAGTGATTTTTTTACTATTTTGTTTTTCTGTTAATTTTTGAACTATTAATCCTTTACTCATTGGTAAATTTTCTTCTTCTAGTTCATTAATAACTTTTACAAAATTAGCTGGTTCATAATTGACTGTTTGATTTTCAAAAGTAAGTATAGAGTTTTTACTATACATAGCTATTTCTTTTGCATCATAACAAGTAAACGCATTAGGGTGCATTACAACATACTTTCTAAATTTTTCAGCAATATTATCCAGTTTTATGGCTCTTAAAAATTGAAAGACTTCATCTTTATTTAGCTTTTGTTTATAAAAATAATGGTAATCAATCGTATCGATATCAGTATTTTCATCAAAAACATCAACTAACTGAGCAGCTAATGGTTTAACTTTATCTACTTCATCAAGTTTTACTAGTGAAAGTTGTTCTACTTGTTTAGCTAAATCAAGTTTAAAGAAATCAGAATTCTTTGCTTTTTGTAACCTGCAATATCTTCTAACCATACTTGTAGGTAAGTCATTTTGTTCACAAAATGCTACAAAGTTTTTATGATTTTTTGGTAAATAGTAATCTTCATCAAGTGATGCTACTTCGGTTATAATTTGTTTAGTATAGCCATTACCTTTAAACTCTTTTGGTTCCTTCATAAAATCATCTTTATTTAATGAATCATAAAATTCATAAGCATTGCTTCTTAAAAATTTATATGAATCAATTATTTCATCCATTTGAATTCCATACATTTTTTTCAAATCTGTTGGTGACGGACAATCTGCTTCTAAATATATATTAATTTTTGCTTTAGCTTCTTCAATTCTATGTGCTAATTGTCTTTCTTTTAAATCATTTTGTGGATAAGCCTTTAAAGTATACGCAAGGAAAGCTTCATCTATTTCATCTTTATTTTGTTTCTTTAGTAAAATTTCTCTTATTTCCCACCAAGCAAGTTTGGTATCAATTGCTGTCAAATCAACTACATTTCCTTGGACTTGTTTAACAAAGTTTAATAATAAACTATTACGAACTTCTTGTTCCCTTTTTTGGATTTGTTCATAATAAAATTCATCTTTTTTGTTTTTCATTAGGTCTAAATAGTCATCTTGTTTTAAAGTGTTACCGCATTTTTCTAATTGCCAACCAGTTGCGATAATTTCTTCAAGAGTATTAGCTTTCGCTAATTTTGCTAGTAAAGTATCTCTCTTTTCAATCATATTCATCATAATCACACTCCCAAATCGTTCTTTATTATACCAAAATATCAGTTATAATGCAACGAAAAAAAGCAGATGATTCTGCCCTTAGTCACTATTAATTATTAATAATTCCATTGCTAGTTCTTTATCAACTTGACCACTTTTTAATTTCAAATCAAGGTCAGCTAACTTTAGTAAAAAGTTTTTTATTTCTTTAATAGTAGTAGTTCTTCCTAGTTCTAATATTTTCTTAGCACGATAAGGATGAATTGCTAATTCTTTAGCTATTTCCCCTTCTCTATAACCCCGATTATTTAAAAGTTTAACTTGATATAACACTCTATACTGACTCTCTAAAAGACCCATCAATGCAAATATTTCAATATTAAATTTCTTTAGTTTCTCATATAGTTTTAAAGCTTCTCTTTTATCTTTAAGACCAATCGCTCTTATTAAATCAAAAGTTAATTGATCTTGTTTTTCTAAAGGAGCGGGTAACATATTTTCTACATCACTATTTGTTATTTCTTTACTATCAACTTTATAAAGTTTTAGTTTATCGCTTTCTTGATAAATCTTGTCATAATCATCTTCAACTCTAGAAAGAATATTAGAAATTACCCCCTTTTCCAACTTATAACCAGTTAGTAGACTCTTAAGATATTCTTCTTTATCAGGACTAATATTTAGAAAAGTCATTTTTTTCTTTAATTCTTTACCAATCTTTTTTCGCTCATCCATCTTATCAACTGTTAAAAAGAATAAAGTCGTATCAATATTTTGATCTAAATACTTTAATAAATGATTAAGACTTGCCTCTTCTTCACTAGCTGCTGCTGTCAAAAAATTAGCATGATTAGCAATTACTACTTTCAAAGGAGTCAAGAAAGAAACAGTATCTAACTCTTCTAAAACATCAACTAAAGTTACTTCTTCTAAATCATAAGTTATAATACTTGCTTCTTCAAATTTTTTCTCTTCAATAATTTTTTCTATTTCTTTATCTAGTAATATACTAGAGGAAGAAAGAAGCAAATAATTATTCTGCTTCATTTATTTGCTCCACTAAATATTTATATATTTCTTCAAGATTAGCACTAGTCTTTCCACCACCTTGAGCGAAACTAGTACTTCCACCACCATTTCCGTTTGAAATAGCAGCGATTTGTTTGATTAAATATCCAGCACTTAGACTAGCCACCTTATTACGGCATAAGAAATTAACACTATTATCTTCTTTAATATTAACAATAAACACTAATGAATTATCAAGTTTGTTAGCTACAGCATCCATTATAGCTTTTAAAATTTCCATCTCTTCATGTTCGAAAGTTAAATATAAGAATTTCTTACCATTTATATCTTTTAGATTAGTTAGATATTCATCTACTTTGCCTAGACTTTGTTTTTCTTTTTCTTCTTGGAATTTTCGCTCTAATGTTTTAACTTCGCCTTGAACATAAGAAAGTTCATTACGATTAAACACTATATCACGGTAGCTCTTTGGAGCACTATTATCAATAGTAACATCAAAAGTAAGATTGATTCCTAACCTTCTTGCTTGTTCAAGTATTTCCTTAGATTTCATTAATAATTTAACCATCTCATCATTATAAGGTTTGATAATATCAAATAAAGTTGTTTCTATCTTTTTATTAGTACAAGCTTCTATACGATAAGTATTACTTCCTTTAGATTCAAATGAAGAAATAGCAAATCTGTTAACATCTTTAGTATTAGCAATATGTGTACCACCGCATAATTCAATAGATTTATCAATTTTAACAACTCTTACAGTTTCTCCGTATTTTTCTCCAAATAAAGCCATTGCTCCCAACTCTTTAGCTTTATCAAGTGGCATTACTTCTGTAGAAGTGATTATTCCACGATTAATCATATCATTAACCATATCTTCTACTTTATATAAATCCTCATCAAAAATCTTACCAGTATAAGTAAAATCAAAACGAAGTTTACTATCATCAACATAACTACCAGCTTGCATAATCTTAGGACTTATAACTGTTTGTAGAGCATATTGTAACATATGAACACTACTATGATTAGCTTCAATATTATGACGACGTTCTTTATCAATAATTACTTCACACTCATCACCAGTAGTAATTTTACCTGATAATAATTTAACTTTATGAATATGTTGACCATTAGGACCTTTGAAAACATCAACAACTCTAGCCGTAAAGTTTTTACCCGTAATCATACCAGTATCTGCTACTTGTCCACCACTTTCAGCATAAAAACAAGTTCTCTTTAAAACGATATAGCCATCATGATCAAGTGTCTTTTCAAGTGCATCTTTACTAATAATTGCTAAAACACTACTTTTCAAACGATATAAGCCATAAACAAAAGTTGAAGGCTTCTTAAAATCCATTAAAACTTGTTTTTGTTTAGCCATTGATGTTTTATTACGATTACTCTTCTTAGCAGCTTCTTTTTGTTTATTCATATAATCAACAAAGCCTTCAGAATCAACTCTATAACCCTTCTCAGTAGCAATTTCTTCAGTTAATTCAAGTGGAAAACCATAAGTATCATATAGTTTAAAAGCATCATAACCAGAAATAACGCCATCAGTAACAGTTTCTAAGATATCATCAAGTTTTGACATACCTTGTTCAAGTGTTTTTAAGAATAATTTTTCTTCTTCTAATATTAGTGCTTCTACTTCACCGCGTTTTTCGTATAGTTCTTTATAGAAGTCTCCCATTGTCTCACAAACAGTACCTACTAATTTATAAAGGAATGGCTCATTGAAACCTAATTGTTTACCAAATCGAGAACTTCTTCTTAAAAGACGTCTTAAAACATAATCACGTCCTGTATTTCCAAAACTAGCACCATCTGATAAAGCAAAGGTAATGGCCTTAATATGATCAGCAATTACTTTAAAAGCCGTTTGACCATTATAAAGAATTCCTGACATTTCTTCTATCTTCGCTAAGATTGGTGTAAATAAATCCGTCTCAAAACTAGAGTCTACATCTTGGAATATTGTACACCATCTCTCAAGTCCTGCCCCAGTATCAATATTCTTATGAGGAAGTTCCTTATATTTTTCGCGAGGTTTTCCTTCTTCTGATTGAAACTGACTAAAAACGTTATTCCAAATTTCAATATATCTTTCTTGCTCATCATCATTTTTAAACTTCTCAAATGCATCGTGGTTAGGATCATATTTTTCACCGCGATCAAAAAATATCTCACTATCAGGTCCACAAGGTCCACTACCAATCTCCCAGAAATTTTCATCTAGTTTAATCATATGAGAAGGGTCCATTCCAAGTTCTACCCATTTATTTAAAGCATCAGTATCATTTGTATAAACAGTCACATAAAGTCTATCTTTTGGAATAGCAAACCATTCTTCACTTGTTAGCAATTCATAAGCAAAAGTAATTGCTTCATTCTTAAAATAATCACCAATTGAAAAGTTCCCCATCATTTCAAAGAAAGTATGATGACGTTTTGTCACCCCTACATTTTCAATATCATTTGTACGAATACATTTTTGTATATTAACAATTCTTCTATTCTCTGGAATAACAGTTCCATCAAAATATTTTTTTAGTGGAGTTACTCCTGCATTTATCCATAATAATGAATCATCATCACGGGGAATCAAGGGAGCACTTTCCACATATTTATGTCCATGCTCTTCAAAGTATTTTATCCATAATGATCTAATTTCATTACTAGTCATCTTCCTCATTTTCATCTACTCCTTCTATTAAACTCTTAATTCTTGTTAAGTCTTTTAAATATTGTTCCATACCACTATTATTTAAAATGTAATAGTCAGCATAAGCGATAGGTCCCCCTTTAGCAGAATTTTCTATCTCCGCTACATCACGAGCAATAATTTCTTTTTCATTAAATGCTCGTTCCTTTCGCTTCGATATTCTATCATACCTTAATTTTTTATCGCAGACAATAGCAATTACTACTAAATCTTTAAATTCTTCTTTTAATATTTTATATTCATCCCAAGAATACAAGCCATCTAAAATGACATTTCCTTCTTGATGAAGTTTTTTAATCTTTGGAAGTAATAGTTTAGCAACTACTCCCATACCATGTTCTTTTCTAATTTTTTCTCTATATTCTTTTTGACTTTCCGGCGTTATTTCGATATTTTCTTCTTTCATTTTTTCGTAAATAACTCCCCCAAAATAAACTAAGTTATAACCATTCTCTTCAAAATAAGAAGAGGCGATACTCTTCCCACTTCCAGCCATTCCAACAATTGCTACTATTTTATTCATTTTCTTCCTCCTACTATCTCTTCTGCTTTTAATAAAAGATTATCTATACCTTTATTCTCGACAATGTAATCAAAGTCTTTATAACTATCTAAATCTGTTTCTGTCTTATGTTTCTTTTCCTTTTCAGTCAACAAATTATCTTTTTCATTAGTTAATAGAATAGTTTTAATTGAAGGATATTTAGCTTTTAACACTTCTATTTCGTGAACTAAACGTCCATCAGTAATAATTCCTACATCATAAAAATTATCAAGTATTTCAATAGTAGTAATCAAATAATCTAAAAGGAAATCTTTCTTTTTAAGCTTTGTCTGAAGTAAGTCAAAACCTATTGTTTGTAACAATTCTCTTGGTTTCTCATCTTTCGTACTATCATAATCAAAGTAGTCTTCTAACCATCTATATAAAGGAGCAGTTAATTTCAAAATACAAACTTTTTTATTATTTTTTTCTTCTTCTTTTTTTAGAGTTCTACCAAACGTATCTTTACCACTTCTTGCTTTTCCACATATTAAATAAAGTTTCATCATGTCACCTCAACTTAGTCTATCACTTCTTTTTTATTTAGAGAATGGAACTTCTCACCAAGTCCAGTTTTCTCATCGATAAACTCAAAAATTATCTTTAAACTAGCAATAACTGGCGTCGCCACTATCATTCCTATCATACCAAAGAAGTAGTTAAAAATCAATAGTCCAAGCATGATAGTAACGGGGTGTAATTTCATTGTTTTACCCATAATTAAAGGCTGATAGAAGTTATTTTCTAAAGTCTGACAGACCATTATAGAGATGATTGTTAAAATACCAACCCGTGGATTCATTGAAAAACCAACTAAGACAGCGGGTAAGGCGCCAATCCAGGGACCAATATAAGGAATAACATCCGTCACTGCACAAAATAAAGCAAATAGTAATGGTGCTTTTATACCAGATAAGGTAAGCCCTATCGCCTGGGTTAAAAAGACAAAGAACATAACAATCAAAACACCTTGAACATAATTTCTTAACTTACCATTAATTCGGCGCATTAAGTCTTTAGCATTGTCGTGATAAATATCCGGTATAAATGATAAAGTATGTTTCTCAACTTTTTTAAAATCAAACAAGATATAAAAGCCAATCATGAATCCTAGAAGAATAGTTGCTCCGCCACTTATCACTTTACTAATAGTTTTAATTAATAAAGTTGGTAAAGTCTCCGTTGCATTTTTACCAATTGTTTCAATTTTTGTAATAATATCCGCTTCATAACCAGCTATTAAAGAGTTATGACTAGCAGCAAAGAAATTATCTACAGTCTTCTTAACTTTGTCAATCAAACTAGGTAAAGCATTAACAAGGTCAGTTACTCCCGTAGCAAAAGATGGTATTACAAAATAACAAAGTAAAACGCACATAATGATTAGGATAAGATAGGTTAAAATGCACGCAACTACTCTATTCATTTTTTTCTCCATTTTAGTAACTAACGGATCTAAAAGCCAAGCAACAACAAGACCAATAAAAACAGGAGAAATTACTTTTATTATATTAAAGATGAAATCTAAGACTTTCCATTCTTTAATAACATATGTAACTAAGAGAACTACTAAAACAAAAACTAAAATATAAATTAGTTGTAAGACTTTATTAGAAGTCTTTATAAATTTATTAAGTTCTTTTTTATCAACTTTTTCACGGAACATCATATCACCTTCATTTCTATTTCCTAGTATACCACTTATCTTTACATTTAAAAAGAAATTTAATAAAATATAGATGGTGAAGTAAATGCAAACAATTAAGGAAAATGTCATTTATCAAGAAGAGATAAAACATTCAAAGTTTATCACGCTTTTATATAAAGTTAATAGTAATGAAGAAGTTAATTTCTATCTAAAAAAGGTTAGAGAAGATTATAAAGGAGCTACTCATTACTGCTATGCTTTTAATCTTTTAAATACTAGCGGTTATAGTGATGATAGAGAGCCCAAAAATACAGCTGGTCGTCCAATGCTTTTTACCTTAACCTCTCTTAATATTGTTAATGTATTAGTAATATCTGTTCGTTATTTTGGGGGCATAAAGCTAGGAACAGGTGGACTTTTAAAAGCTTATACGGGTGGACTTACTTCTGTTCTTACTAAAGCTACTCTTGAAGAAGTAACAAACGGTTACTTAATCACCTGTGAGTTCAGTTATAATAATGAAAAAAAATATTCCTATCTTTTTAAGAATAAGAATATTATAGCTAAAAGTTATCAAGAAAAGTGTATTTATCAAGTAGAAGTAGATGATACCTTTCTTAATGAAATACAAGCTCTTCAAGATTTAACTATTACTGCTAAAGTTAAACAATTAATCGTAAAGAAATAATTATTTAATAAACCAAGAAGCAATTGTATCATAATCACGATACCCTACTTCTTTTTTTATTAGTTTACCATCACGATACACTTCTAAAGTAGGAATACTCATTACGCCATGACTTTTAGCAATACTTTCAAACTCATCAACATCAATCTTAACGATTTTTACATTTTCAAAGTGTTCATCTAATTCTTCTAACACTTCGCCTACCATCTTACAAGGTCCACACCAAGTAGCATAAAAGTCTACTAAAACATCTCCTTTAGAAACAAGTGATTCAAATTTACTTTCATCTTCTAAATATATCATTTTATCAAGTCCTTTCTAATATTTATTAATTACCGTATCAAGTCCATCAACATTAACTATCTTTCCATTAGTAACTAACTCTTGCACTTCATCTTTTGTAATAATTTTATTCTTTAATAGTATGTCAATTACTTTTAAATTTAAACTATTTTCAGTATCATTCTTGTCAAGTTGTAGTACTTCTTCTAAGCTAGTATTAAGTCCACCAAAGCTATCTTTCAAAATTGGTGTTTCTTCCACAATATATTTTCTAACTCCTGAATCCATAAAAGTTGTATTACTACTTAACGGTATCATTAAAACGTTTAAAACAATAAACATCAAGACATAGCCTTCAACTATTCCTAAAAGAAAACCAATTATTCTATTCGGTAGTAGTAAAATTACTGTAACATCCATTATTTTTCCTAACAAACCAGATAAGTTGATAATTATTCTTAATAAGAAATGAAATACTATTAATAGGGCTAGAAAAGCAATCAATTTGTAGAAAATAATAGTTAAAGAACTAAGCGGTCCCAACACTGAATTAATTTTATAAGTTGGTAAGGTGTTCATCAAATAGCTTGCTAACATATCTTTAAAGAAATAAGCAATAGCTATTACCAAGATATTTCCGAAAACAATTACTGCTTCTTTCAAAGCTCCTCGTTTAAGTCCTAAAAGACCAAAACTTATAATTATTAAAACAATCGCTACACTAATATTATTCATAACAACAATCCTTTCCAATTTTATTATAACGATATTTTTGAAAATATGCTATACTAAATTGAAAGAGGTGAAAGATGTGAACGAAGTAATTAAAGTTAGTGATGAAACTAAAGCAAAAATGATTGAATATTATAAAGATAAAGTTAAAGATAAAAAGATACCCTATGTTGTATTTCAAGCTGTTGATATGGATACCACTATCACAATGTATGAGTCAGGAAAAGTTATGTTTCAAGGAAAAAGTGCTGATGTCGATGCTGCTATGTGGAAAGAAACGGATGGTGTAGAAACAACTACTAAGGAAAGAATTGATGATAGTAAATATCACAATTGTTCCTCAGTTGGTAGTGATGAAGTAGGAACTGGTGATTATTTCGGACCTATAGTAGTAACTGCTACTTATGTTAGGAAAGAAGATATTAAATTTTTAGAAGATTTAGGTATCAGAGATAGCAAAAAATTAACGGATGAATTTATTTTGAAAACTGCTCCTACGCTTGCTAAAAAATTAACTTATCGCAGCATTATTTTAAATAATGTTGATTATAATAAAAACTATACTAAAGATTTCAATATGAATAAGATTAAAGCTATAATGCATAACAAGGTCTTATATCAAATAATGCATGAAGTTAATCCTGAAGTTGACTATATTATTGTTGATGAATTTGCAAGAGAAAAAAGATATTATGAATATATCAGTGACGCCAAAGAAATTCAACGTGGTATTACTTTTATGACTAAAGCTGAAGATAAAAACTTGGCAGTAGCAGCTTCTTCCATTATTAGCAGATATATATTTTTAAAAGAGTTTGATAAACTAGCTGATAGTGTTCATCTTCCCTTACCAAAAGGTGCCTCAAAAGAAGTTGATAAAATTGGCGAAGAAATAGTAGCAAAATATGGCGAAGAAAAATTAAAAGAAATTGCTAAATACAATTTCAAAAATACAGAAAGAATATTAAAGACGGTCATTTTCTGATCGTCTTTATTTTTTTTATCTAGTACGTACCAGTCTTTTACTTACACTGATATTATCTTTATAAGTTTCATCATTAGTAAGTTCTACTGTTTCCATTTGCATTGGACATAAGTAATTTAATGGTTGCATTATCTTTGGACAACTATTACCCATTTTTACGATACCACCACTAATTAGTAAATCTGTTCCACTGCTAAGAGTTCTAACGCCACGAACATCTTTCGGAAACAACTCTTTCTTAGGACTAATTAATCCTCTTTTGGTGTTGAAAAGTCCGAATGGTACACAACCATCATGATCATGACCACCAAGCAATAAGTTATATTCTTTCATCAATTCAACATTTTTCTCATCTTTAGCAAATTCTGGTGAGTGAATTAAACCAACTGTTGGAACATCTTTAGGAAGATTTTTATATAAGTTTTCTTTTGTAACCATATCTTCATAAAAAGCTTCTAAATCTTCAATATGTGTTTTCTCAATATTATTGTAATAGTATTTAAGAGTTTGAACATATCCCATAAAAAACATTTTTTCATCTTGATATGTTCTATCTAATAAAATATGAACATCTTTTATATCATCTAGTTCTTGCCAGAATTCACCATTAGCAACAACGGCATTACCACTTTTACTTTCAAGAACAAAGTCGTGACTTCCAAGTATAACGATGGTTGGTGCTATAGTAGCTGATCTTTTGATTGTATTAGTTAACAATCTTCTACTATCAGCGTTATCTAAATCTTTTGGACTATCAATTAAATCTCCCAAGAAAATATTATAGTCAGCTTCTTCTTTTTCTATCTGATTAATAACTGGTTCTAACTTTCGCTCACTAACTAATGGACTAATATGCAAATCTCCTAAAGTAGTTAATTTAATATTTTCTTTTACCCTAGGATTATAGACTTTTAAATCTTTTATTTCAATTACTTTTTCTGTTTTAAGCATTTGATTCCCCCCAATCTAACGCAAACAATTATCTTTTCTTATAATAAGCACCAGTAAATTGTCTACCAAATTTGCTTTCATCCTTACCTGCTGCACTATTTGAAAAATAATTATTATTTGTTATAGTATCATCATTATTTACAATATATGACTCGAACTTTTCAGGATTTAATTGATACAACAATGCTTTTCTTAAATCAATCTTATAGTCTTTATCTCCAACTTGTCTAAATGCTCCAGTCTCTTCCCAGAAACTTTCATTTATAAATGATGGCACACGATCATAAGTCCAATTAGCGCCAGCATGACTACCTATATAGATATAAATATCATCTAATTTACTATCATATTTACTTTGAAGTGCTTCTACGGTCATTTGTGGTAAATATCTATCAACCATCTCCGCACCACAATGAGCAGTTGCTGTTACACCATTTTTCAAGTCACTTGCTATTAAAACAGGACAGTCAGCAACAGGATATCCTGCTACAACACCTGGTGTTTTATCTGTTACAATTAAAATATCTGATTTGATATCTAAATCCCAACCATCTTGATAAGCATCAACCATTTCTTGTGTTAAAACAGTGGCTGAACCATCTTTTGTTTGTGATGGCATATAAAATTTATAAGGATCAAACTCACCATTATGTGATAAACTTGCTACTTTACGGCGTTCTAAAAATATAGCCTTTCTTTTCTCATAGTCAAGTTTTGAATCATAGAATATATCTTTAGTAGTCATAGTTCCAAATTCTTTAGTAGTATCAATCATTCTAACGTTATTTGCTGGCTTTGTTCCTGCCTTATAAATTGCATACTTACCAACTTTCATATAATTATTTCTTCTTACATCTAAATTTTTCATTTTTATTTCCCCCATATTTCTAAATTATCTTTTATTCATCATATTAAGTAGATTAATCTTAAACATATCTCTTTCTGGATCTGTTTTAGATATCATTACACCTTTATATGTAGAAAGTTCTGCTCTATGTCCTTCATCTAGGATACCTTCTGGTGTTATATTTGTTAACAATACAACTTTCTTATCAAGATATACTGTATAGTGAACAATAATTTCACCATGTACCTTAGCAAAAGACTCGTCAGTAGGTAATTTTAATTCATAACTTTCTGTGTTATTATTTTTATCTTCCCCTACTAATTTTCCTAAGAATTTTCCTGCACGAATAGTTGGATAATATTCAAATGTTAATTTTTTATAAGCTAGCATATTATATTTTCTAACTGAACGTTCTCTTTTCTTGAAGTTATTCTCATCCAAATATTCAAATATATATGACTTCTCCATAGCCGTTACCCCCTTTTATTAACCCCTATCTCTGAAGTTGCTAATATTATACTACATAATGATTATTTTGTCAAACTTTTTTTCGAATAAATTTTATACAGTATGCTTAATCTATGATAATGTCTTAAGTGTTAGTCCACAAAAATGTCC
>ENA-OPWR01000217-OPWR01000217.1-human-gut-metagenome-genome-assembly--contig:-NODE-217-length-57961-cov-5.214848_pt1 | contig 57961 bp, 58 predicted proteins | sample MGYA00241507_ERZ502006 | MGnify/ENA primary metagenome ERZ502006 (study PRJEB25962, sample SAMEA2043041) | human gut metagenome | biome: human gut; feature: human-associated habitat; material: faeces...
AAATCCCTGCGATAGAGGGATTTTCCTAGTGTGTCGCCCGTAGATAAAACCCTTCAAGGGCGCACGCCCTTGAACGAACAAACCAAAAGCCCCCAACCCAAAAACCACCGCACCCCCACCCAAAAATCGATCAAAAAGAAAGATCTCAGGAGTTGATGAAAATGTTCATAGAAGAAGTAAAAAAAGAATTGACCACCCATATAATCCCTTATTGGGAAAAGCTGAAAGACGATGAGTTCGGCGGCTTTTACGGCTACCGCGGCTTTGACCTTGTGCTAGATAAAAAGGCGGATAAGGGCGTTATACTCCACTCGCGTATACTTTGGTTCTTCTCTTCGTGCTACGAAGTGCTGGGCGATAAGAAATGCGCCGTGCTCGCTGACCACGCTTACGAATATGTGAAGAACCACTGCATAGATTACGAGATGGGCGGAGTTTACTGGATGACTACTTACGATGGTAAGATAGCCGACGGTATGAAACATACTTATAATATCGCTTTCGCAGTTTACGCACTGAGCGCTTATTATAACGCAAGCGGAAATATCGAAGCCCTGCACCTCGCCGAAAAACTCTTCGAGGATATTGAAACTAAGACCCCCGATGAGTACGGCTGCGTGGAAGCTTTCACCCGCGAGTGGGAGCCTGCCGATAACGAAGCGCTCTCGGAAAACGGCCTGCACGCTGAAAAGACTATGAATACCGTTCTCCACCTTATCGAGGCTTATACTGAGCTTTACCGCGCTAACCGCTCGGAAGAGGTGGCAGAAAGACTGAAATATCAGCTCGATATAGTTGAAAATAAGATATTCGATCACGATAATAATGCGCTCAAAGTTTTCTTCGATAATAAGTTCGATGTTATCGGAAATATACATTCCTACGGCCACGATATAGAAGCTAGCTGGCTTACCGACCGCGCGGTGGAAATGCTCGGCGATGAGGAACTTACTAAGAAATTCAATGCTCTTGATCTCCGCCTTGCGGAAAATATCTATAACATCGCCCTAGAGGACGGCGCGCTGAATAACGAACGCGAAAATGATAAGATAGATAAAAAGCGCGTTTGGTGGGTGCAGGCGGAAGGCGTCGTAGGCTTTATCAACGCTTATCAGCATAGCGGCGATGAGAAATACCTCAAGGCTGCGGGCACTATCTGGGAATACATCAAGTCGGACATCGTGGATAAGCGTCCCGAGGGCGAGTGGTACTCGGAAGTATCTTTCGACCATAAGCCGCACGACTGGAAAGAAGTTACCGGCCCTTGGAAGTGCCCCTACCATAACGGAAGAATGTGTCTTGAAGTCATCAAGAGAGGAATAGACTTCTGATGTACAAAACCGAAACGCATATGCACACCGCCGAAGGCTCTGCCTGCGCTTCCGCAGCGGGCGCTCAGCAGGCGGAACAGTATAAGGCGCAGGGGTATGATACTATAATAATCACCGACCATTTCTTTAACGGCAATACCGCGGTGGATAGATCGCAGCCGTGGGAGGGCATGGTGGAGCAATTTTGCAGCGGATATGAAAACGCTAAGAAACGCGGCGACGAGATAGGTCTGAATGTGCTTTTCGGGCTGGAATACGCCTGGGAGGGTGCAGATCTTCTCGTTTACGGCGTAGATAAAAAGTGGCTGCTGGAAAACCCCGACCTTATGCAGATAAACGTGCGCGAATTTTGCGACAGGGTTCACGCAAACGGCGGGGCTATCGTGCACGCTCACCCGTTTCGCGAGGCGCACTGGTATATTTTCGACTTGAAATTCCTGCCGTGGCACACCGACGGCGTGGAGATCTACAACGGCGGCAACGCTGAAAAGGTCTGGAACGAGCGCGCGAAGTGGTACGCCGAGCAGTACGGCTTTACCGCGACGGCGGGCAGCGACTGCCACCATATAGGCGGCGACAGATTTTTCGGAGTGCTCACCGAAGAGCCGATAACCGAGATAGCGCAGTACGTTGACGCTGTGAAGAATAAGAAGATAGCGGGACTTTATGTGCCCGAACAGTATAAGTGAATATGACGCAACGAAAGGAATACTAATATGAAAACAAAAAGATTTGCGGCGGGCGTGCTTGCTGCCGCTATGTGCTTCAGCTGCCTTACCGCCTGCGGCGGCAGCGACAATAAAAGCTCTGACAACGGCTCAGCCGTGTCGGCGACCGACTCCGCAGCGGAGAAAAAAGAAGTGAATATGGAGATACGCGACATATCTTCGTGGGATTTGGTTAAGGAAATGAAGATAGGCTGGAACTTGGGCAACACCATGGACGCTACGGGCAAGGGACTTGAAGCTGAAACATCTTGGCAGCCCGCCGTCACTACCGAGGCTATGGCGAAGCTGCTCGCGGATACGGGCTTTAACGTTATGCGCGTTCCCGTATCGTGGGGCACACATATGGACGAAAATTACAACGTAGACCCCGAGTGGATGGCGCGCGTGCATGAGATAGTTGACTACGGCATAAACAACGGACTTTTCGTTATCCTCAACACCCACCACGAGGAATGGTATTTCCCGACCAATGAGAATAAAGATCAGGATATAGAGCAGCTCACGGCGCTTTGGTCGCAGATAGCTGAGGAATTCAAGGGCTACGACGAGCACCTCATCTTTGAGGGACTCAACGAGCCGCGCTGCCGTGAAACGCCGATGGAGTGGACAGGCGGCGATGACGAGAGCCGCGCGGTGGTACAGGAGTACGCTAAGGCTTTCTACGAAACTGTTAGAAACAGCGGCGGCAACAACGCTAAGCGCCACCTAATGCTGACGGGCTACGCGGCTTCATCGGGCAGAAAGTGCCTTGAGAACGTATGGCTGCCTGAGGACGACGATAAGGTGATAGTTTCGGTACACGCATACCTGCCTTACTCCCTCGCGCTCGACACCAAGGGCACGGACAAGTGGGACGCTAATAACACCGGCGAGATAGACACCCTCTTCCTCAACCTCGACGAGCTGTTTTTGCAGAAGCAGATACCCGTTATCATCGGCGAATTCGGCACTGTGAATAAAGACAACCTCGATGACCGTATAGCTTGCGCTGAATATTATGTAGGCAAGGGCGCGGAGTACGGTGTGCCTATGCTTTGGTGGGACAACAACGCGACATTCGGCAACGGCGAGAATTTCGGCCTGATGGACAGAAGCATGATACCCGAATGGAAGTTCCCCGAGCTGGTAGACGCGCTGATAACCTCGGCTGCCAAGTAATAAACGCTCAACGAAAGGAAATTTGAAAATGGGAATATTGGGAAGAATAGCGGCAGGTCTTGCGGTGGCGGCGCTCTGCTTTACGCTCGCGGCCTGCGGCAGCACAGACGACAGCTCTAAGAGCGAGGATAAAACAAAGTCGGCGGCAGAGATCTCTTCCGCTGAGGACTCGAAGACCCAGCTCGGAACGTTCACGATAACGCTTTACCCCGAGTACGCGCCGATAACCTGCGAGAATTTTGAGAAGCTGGTGAATGACGGTTTTTACAACGGGCTGACATTCCACCGCGTGGTAGAGGACTTCATGGCGCAGGGCGGCGACCCGAACGGCAACGGCACGGGCGGCAGCGACAGCAATATCAAGGGCGAATTTTTGCAGAACGGCGTTGACAACAAGCTTTCGCACACCCGCGGAGTAGTATCGATGGCGCGTTCGCAAGACCCCGACAGCGCTTCTTCGCAGTTCTTCATCTGCTATACTGACGACTGCTCGTTCCTCGACGGACAGTATGCGGCTTTCGGCAAGGTGACCGAGGGCATGGAGGTAGTTGATTCGTTCCTCAACGTAGAGCGCGTTACCGGTACGGACGGCGCGATCTCATCGCCTACAACGCCCATCGTCATCAAAGAAGCTAAGATGATAGACGATGACGTCGACGGCAACCCCAGAGCGACATTTGAAATGGTGCTCGGCGACAGCTGATAAAACGACGATATTGCAGACCGCTTTGCCGCAGGGGCGCAGGGCGGTCGGTTTTTTGCATATTTGGAAAAAATGCAGCTTTTATAGGATAATATGTTTGCGGTGACGATAGTTTTGCCGCTATACAAAGAATGGGGGAGATATTATGGAACGAATTGTAAGAAATGCGGCAAAGGCATTGATAATTAAAGATGATAAGATGCTGGCGATCAAAATAAGTGATGGAAAAGAAGAATGGTATATCATGCCCGGCGGTGGACAAGATGTCGAGGAACTTCTTCCGGAAGCAGTTTGCAGAGAAGTGGCAGAAGAAATGGGAGTGCGGGTAGATGTGAAGGATCTGGCGTTTGTTATAGAGGGTCTGCATGGAGAAAATTTTCATCGGGTAGACTTGGTGTTTTTATGTGAGTATATCGGAAAACTGGAAAATGCTGCCCTGCAAAGCGATACAGATCAAGTTGGATATGACTGGTTAGATATTACGACATTAAATACAACGCCGTTATATCCTTCAAAATTACGCCGACAAATCATGAATTTGCATGAGGGAAAAGCGTATAAAGTGTACTTAGGAAATGAAGAAATTGGAGATCCGGAAATAACAGACTAAATAATGAAGGGACTTGTTTATGAGAAGAGTGATACCGGCTAATAAAGTAAGTCATGATTATGAGAAAGTATTGAGCGAGTTTGTGTCAGCCTTAAAAAATAGATCGGGCGAGCGTTTGCTAATGGTTTATTTGACCGGAAGCTACGCGAGAGGAGATGCAAATGATAATTCTGATCTGGACGTGTTCTGTATTTTTAGTACAATAGATCAATATGTTTTAGAAACTGTTGGGCATTGTGCAAGAAACACATCTGTCCCTTATGATCTGTTGGAGATAAATACTCAAAGCCTATCCGTAGATGAATATAAGAGAAAAATATTTGAAGATTGGTCGGAATATGCAGTTACAGAACTAAATGGCGTTTTATTGTATGGCGAACAATTGGCAGAAGTCGAAAATATAAAGGAAAAAATACAGCTATCTTATAAGAAAAATCTAGCAAATATTTTAATGAGTGTTCGCCATTATATATGTGTAGATGAACCTAAGGAATTACTGACACACAAAAAAATTTCAGCATATATTTTGAAACCGCTTATGTTTGCATTAAGGCAAGAACGCTTTTGTGCAACAGGAGTTTATCCCTTGTCGATAGAAAGTTTATTAGAGTCCTATCAAGATGATAACAGGATCATGGTCGAATACTTTTTAGATCAGGAAAGATTTGAAACTGATATTTTGTCAGATCATACAGGTGTTCTGATGTTTCTTCATGATAAAATACAAAACTTTCTTGAAAATGATCTATGATTAGAGAGTCGCTCAAACGGCTCAAACACGAAAAAGTTATAGACTTGTTCCCGTAAACGGTAAAACAGCAAAGATATTCAGCCTATCATATACGGCACAATATGTTGATATATAACAGAAATATTACAATACATATTGAATCTGTAATAAAATTGTAATCTTATGTAATGCAATTGTTCTTGACGGCGGCGCAAAATGTGTTGTATAATAAAATGGTAGAACAGAGAAAGAAAAGAATGAAATTACTAAGTGAAATACCCTTAGCTCGTTTCATCCTCTCCAAAATTTTTACACAAGTCAGAAGGCAGTCTCTCCGGACTGCCTTTCTTTTTTTTGGGCGTTTTTTTGTACAATTCGCATAAAATTTTATCTGAGGGCAATTTGGACTAAAATATACTTGACAAGCGAAGAAAAATATAGTAAAATTAAATTATGCATTATGTTTTTTATATTATTTCTCTCATCGTGAGGAGCGGTGATTTATTTTATAAAATAAAAATGCTTATTGAATCTTTAAAATTTTATATTGAAAAGGAACTTCGGGCAAAACGGTCTGTGTAACGGCATTTATATATTTATAAATTAGTTATGTATGATATGCAGGGATACTGATACTATTATTCACTTCACAATTTAAAGACTGCCCCGCAAGTTCCCGACTTTCAAAGAAGGAGGAAGGCTATACACATGGATAGTAGTACATTGATACCGGTGATACTTGCCGCGCTCATGGCTTTGATCGTCGGCGGCGCGGCTGCCGCTTTCGTTGCGTTCAAGCAGGGCGTAAAGTACCGCCAGAAAACTGCCGAAGCAGCGATAGGCTCAGCCGAAAAAGAAGCTGAGAGGATACGCGAAGAAGCTGAGAAAAACGCTGAGTACCTGAAAAAAGAAGCTCTAGTAGAAGCAAACGACCAGATCCATCAGCAGCGCCAAGAGGCCGAAAAAGAGATCAAGGAACGCAGGAGCGAGGTTTCCCGCCAAGAGCGCAGACTTAACCAGAAGGAAGAAACGCTCGACAGAAAGATGAATTCACTTGAGCGCAAGGAGGATTCGCTTCAGGCAAAGCTCAAAAACGCGGACGAGAAGATAGCCGAGGCTGACAGGATAAAGAACAGCCAGCTGGAAGTTCTCGAAAAGATCTCGCAGTTTACCGTAGATCAGGCTAAGGAGTACCTGCTAAACAGCTTGGAGGATGAGCTTACTCACGAAAAGGCTCTCAGGATCTCCGCTTACGAGTCGCAGATAAAGGACGAGTGCGAGAACCGCGCAAGACAGTATATCTCGCTCGCGATAAGCCGCTGCGCCGCAGATCAGGTCTCTGAAACAGCCGTATCGGTAGTTACCCTGCCGAACGACGATATGAAGGGCAGGATCATCGGCCGCGAGGGCAGAAACATCAAGGCGATAGAAACGCTGACGGGCGTAGACCTTATCATAGACGATACGCCGGAGGCTATCACAATATCCTGCTTCGACCAGGTACGCCGCGAGGTAGCGCGCATAGCGCTTGAAAAGCTCATCGCCGACGGCCGCATACACCCCACCCGCATAGAGGAAATGGTGGACAAGGCACGCCGCGAGGTAGAGCACAGGATAAAGCAGGAGGGCGAACGCGCCGTTCTGGAGACCAACGTACACGGCATAAACCACGAGCTTATCAAGCTGATAGGCAGACTGAGATACAGAACGAGCTACCGCCAGAACGTTCTCGACCACTCGATAGAGGTAGCACATCTGGCAGGAATGATGGCTTCGGAGCTGGGAGTAGACGCAAACCTCGCGAGAAGAGCAGGCCTGCTGCATGACGTCGGCAAGGCGCTCAGCTACGAGATAGAGGGTTCGCACGTTCAGATAGGCGTAGACGTATGTAAGAAATACAAGGAATCGCCCGACGTTATCCACGCGATAGAGGCTCACCACGGCGACGTAGAAACGCGCACCGTAGTAGCGGCGCTGGTACAGGCGGCAGACGCTATATCCGCAGCAAGACCCGGCGCAAGAAGCGAGAATTACGAGAACTACATCAAGCGTCTTGAAAAGCTGGAGGAGATATGCACGTCGTTTGACGGAGTAGAAAAATCCTACGCTATACAGGCGGGCCGCGAAGTACGCATCATGATACAGCCTGAGAAGATCAACGATGAGAAAATGGTTATCGTAGCGAGAGAGATCGCGAAGAAGATTGAAAACGAAATGAATTATCCCGGACAGATAAAGATAAATCTGATCCGCGAGAGCCGCGTCGTTGAATTCGCAAGGTAAAAAAATCAAAAATGGGGCGGACATTTTATAAAAGTGTCCGCTCTTTTTATAGTTATTGGGAGGGACAAAAACATGGCAAAAAAAGGCGCTACATACAGCGCAAAGTCAGACCGCCACGCCGAGCATAAGCACCTTTTCGGCTCGGGCGGAAAATCAGACTTTATTATAAACATGACCGCGCAGGGTGCGCAGAAGCTTTGCGGCGTGTACAGCATAATAGCTATACTTCTCGTCGCGCTTTCTTCGATACCTTACTACATCGCAAAAGCGGTGGAGAGCGGCGACGAATACAATATGCTGAACAGCGCCGACGGGCAGACGCTGGCTTTTCTGATAATGACGCTGTTGGTGGCGGCGGGCTTTATCGGTATGCTGGTGTTCATGGTGGCGTGCGTAAAAAAAGAGATAGTTGTGGGAAAAAACAAGGCGCTCTGGCTTTTTGCGGGTGTGCTGATCTCGGCGCTGATCTCCACCCTTGCGGCGGACGATATAGGCACGGCGTTCTTCGGCTACCTCGACAGGGCTGAGGGCTTTATCACCATAATCGGCTACATCGGCTTTTTCGCGGTCGGCATGACGCTTACAAACGCTGTCTACCGCCGCCGCGCGGCTAATACCGTAGTAGTTATCGGCTCGGCGAACGCGCTGATGGGCATTTTGCAGAGCATACCCGCCCTCGCAAAGTGGATACCCGGCTACTACAATTATCTTTTCATCGACTACATAAACAACGTTTCAAAGGCGGAGTATTTCAACAGATACGCCGGCTACGACGCTTCATACGCGGCGGACGGCTTTACCTGCTCGCCTTTCGCGCTGGGCGCACTGCTTACCATAGCTTTCGCGCTGGCGCTCAATAACGCCGCTTACGGAAATTTCATCGGCAGAGTGCTCAATACCGCCGCCTGCGCGCTCATGGCGGGCGCGGCGATAGCTACGCAGACATTCCCTGCGATGCTGGGCATAGCGGTAGTACTGCTGACGGCATTTATTCTCGCGATAGTCGGCGCGGTAAAGGAAAAGCAGGCGGATACCGAAAGCGAAGGCGGCAAGAAATTTGGCAAAGCGCCCGTGCTCATGGTGCTGCTCTGCGGCGTGATCTCTGCGGCGATATTCGGCGGCATATTCGCTACCGATAACTTCCGCATGAGGAACGAGCATATAATGTACACCGATTCGTTTGAGCGCTTGGGCATAGCCTACGGCGCACACTCGGCGCACGAGGACGGCATTTACCCGACCCTTTGGTACGAGGGCGCGCTCACTTTCGAGAACAGCCCCGTTATCGGCGTAGGCCCTGACAACTGGGCGACTATGTGGAACAGCGGCGAGGGCATGGAGATAGACCGCACATACAACGAGTACCTCGATACAGCCGTTACGCGCGGCGTGCTGGGGCTGGCTTTCTACGCGGCTGTTATCATCGTAACGCTCATCAAGGCGGCGCGCATCTTCCGCCGCACATTCGGCAAGGCTGACAAGCTGGCGGCGGGACTTTTCACAGCGTTCCTCGCATACGCAGTGCAGGCTTTCTTTAACATCAGCGCGCTTTGCTCTACGCCGTTTTTCTATCTCGTTATCGGCATCATCTGGAGCTACGACGCTAAGGGCAGACCGCTGGACGAGATAAAGAAAGGCAGCGAAAAGTGAGCGATTTTATCAGCTTTGAGAACGTAGAGAAAATTTACCGCTCGGGCGAGGTGGAGATAAAGGCGCTGGGCGGCGTGAGCTTCGGCATAAAAAAGGGCGAGATATGCGTGATAGTCGGCGCTTCGGGCGCGGGCAAGACCACCCTGCTGAACATACTCGGCGGCATGGATACGCTGACGAGCGGCAGGGCGGTGATAGACGGCGCGGATATTAGCAGCTTTGGCAGAAAACAGCTTGCTTCATACCGCCGCTTCGACGTCGGCTTCGTGTTCCAGTTTTACAACCTTGTGCCGAATCTCACCGCGCGAGAGAACGTGCAGCTAGCCTCGCAGATATGCCGCGACCACATCGAAAGCGGCGAAGCGCTGAAAAGCGTTGGGCTTGAGGGGCGCATGGATAATTTTCCCGCGCAGCTTTCGGGCGGCGAGCAGCAGAGGGTGGCGATAGCCCGCGCGCTCGCGAAAAAGCCTAAGCTGCTACTGTGCGACGAGCCGACAGGCGCGCTCGACTACGCTACCGGCAAGGCGATACTGAAGCTTTTGCAGGACACCAGCCGCAGCAGCGGCATGACGGTGGTGATAGTGACTCACAACTCCGCGCTCTGCGGCATGGCGGATAGAGTAGTTCGCATGAAAAGCGGCGGGGTAGAGAGCGTAACGCTCAACGAAACCCCCACGCCCATCGAGCAGATAGAGTGGTAATTGATAAAAAAATCAAGGCTTCCGCACGGAAAAATGCGGAAGCCTTTTTGTATATGTTAGATTTTTATACGCATATCGACTAGCTCAAAGCAGTGCGAAAAGCACGAAGAAGCTTACCAGATAGCGGCAGCGCGCCTCCCAAAGCATTAGGAACACTGTAAGCCCCATCAGCGTGACTTTCAGTATGAAATCGCCCTGCAAAACGTCGTCGTTCGACTTTAGGCGCGAGAGGTAGGTGCTCACCATCGAGAGCATAAGCGTGAAATGCAGCGCCGTGCAGATGACGAGGAAAGCTTTCGAGGTCAGCAGCTTCGAGTCGGTCATGTAGTAATTTATCATGTATGTGCCCAGCTTCCAAGTGTACGTCAGTTTTTGCATACAGTGGTTGAGCATACCGGAAGCGCCCTGCTCGTGCATTTTTTCGTTCAGCCGCTCGAGGTCGGCGCGCTTTTTCTCGTCCTTGCCCTCAAAACTGCGGGTGTACATGAAATCATCGTAGCTGTAACCGCCTTTGCCGTCGGCGCTCATCATAACCCAGTGAATGGTGGGGAAGCTGTACTTGTAAAGCTCGTCTTTGGAAATTTTCAGCACCGAGCAGGCAAGCGAGCCGATGAGTGCGCCGACTACTGCGAATACAGCGAGTATCGCGGCGAAAGGCGCAAGCTTAGCCTTGATGGCGGAGAGCAGACCCTTAGCGCCTTTTTGCTGAAACAGCAGGTCGAGCAATATCGCGGGGAGGAGTATCACCGCGCTGCCTTTTATCTTGTACGCTATGCCCAGAACCGCGCCGCATGAGATCAGCAGGGCCGCGCTTTTGCCCGAGAGCAGCTTTTCGCCCTCCGCCCGCCGACTGCGCCATTTCAGATAGAGGTACAGCGCGCCCGTCAGCCAAGGCATGCCAAGCGCATCGGTGTAGAAGTACATGACGTATGTCATCAGCGGGGTGAAAAGCAGACCGCGCACCGCGCAGAGCAACGCCTTTGAGGGCTTGTAGATAACTCGCGCGCACATATACATCAGTATGTACGAAGCGTTCAGCCCGATCAGATTGAAAGCCGTAGGCAGGACATTGGTAATGTGCCCCGTCAGCGCGTACTGTATCTTGTAAAGCGCGAGCACTATCAGAAACAGCAGGTGGTTGTTAGGGTAAACGGCGTAGTACTCCTGATGGCGCGAGGGCAGCCCCTCGTAGATGGTGTCCGCACCCATGAGAATGTAGTTTTTCGCCGAGGTGCATATGTAGCTTAGGTCGTTTATCGGCGTGAAGTGCGAGCAGGCGGCGAAAATTATCTGCACCGCCAGCAGCGCCAGCGCCATGACAGCGAATATTCGGTCGCACTTTTTAGCGTCATCGCCAAGCCGCGCTTCAAAAACATTGCCGAGCTTTCGCAGCGCCAAACAGCCCGCGCAGGCGGCCAAGGCTATCAGCAGTATCACACCATACACCGCCGCCTGCGAGCCTATGTAATGCTCTACCAGCAGCCAGTCTGCAAGAAAATACACCGAGAGCGCCATCGCGAGCGCAAAAAAAATGCCAAATCCGTAGTTGACGAATTTGCTGAAGATCTTGTTCATTTTGTCTTTTCCTTACTTTCCATACAATTTATACATCATGCGTCGTTTATTCTACAGATTATAATAAACGCTAATTGTTAATTACGATATGTGATTTTTCTTAATTCTATCTTAAATATGCGCATACCGTTTAAAAATAGGCATAAAAAAACCGCCGTGCCGTCGTGCAGGGAAATAAAACCCGCGTAATAACAGCAGGGCGGGTAAAGCGTCCCGTTAGCTCTGTGCTCCCATCATCCGCCTGTTTTGCACGGCTTTCGCGGTGTCAGGCGGGAGGTCTGCAATCGGCTTTCCGGAGAACGGATCCCTATTTCATAAGTGTTGGATTAAATTGAACCCACACAAACGAACACAGCAGTAATTTTATTTGTTAGTATAGTACCCAAAAGGCGGGCTACTTATTCATCGTCGTTGAAATCGTACATTTCTTCCAGACGCTCGATAAATACTTTTCCAACTCTTTCGTACTCTTCGTCATCGTCGATGGAGACCATCATTTCCTCATCGCCCTCGTAAACGCTTTTGAGGATAACTACCTCGCCGTCGCTGTTAAGCATATCCTCGGCATCCTCAGCGTAGGGCGTGAGTGCGAAATATTTCTCGCCCTCAAACTCCATAACATCGAGAAGCTCAAAAGCCTGCTCGTTGCCGTCTTCATCTTCAAGAGTATAAATATCGGGTGTGTAATCGTCTAAACCGTTAAGATCTTTTTCGTCAGCCATAAATAAAAGCCTCCTTAAATAATATATACGCCGCGCAGGCATTTTACTAAAACCTCACGCGCACTGTCGCGCACCGTACAAATCAATTATATCACATACCGCCTGCGATGTCAAGCACATTTTCTAAAGGATATATTAAATAAAAAAATCCGAAGTTTTTTGAAAAAAACTATTGACAACGTACAAAAAGTGTGATATACTATAGTCAGAGAAAAGGAAAAGACCACATAAGATCAGACAAGAGCAGATGCTAAAGAACGGGAAGTATCTTAAAGCGGCAGAGGGTCGGGTCGGTAAACGGTCACAGAACTTTTACTCGAGTGAGCCGAAGGTTTTCGGAGGTATACAGATCTCGCAAGACGGTGCAAAGTTTGAGCAATGCGGGGGCGGTACCGAAAATACTTTAATACGGCGTGAAAGGAGCGAGTCCGATGGACGCATCAGAGATCAAGCAGAGTTCGCCAAGACTCGTTGAGGTCTGATAAAGAGAAGGCAAGACGCAGACGATAAGAGCTGACAGACCTTTATTTAGCAAGACATATCGAAGACTTATACGAGCTTTTGGCTGAGGACTAATTTACAACTACAACATTGCAGCTAAATGGCTCTGCTTATAAAAAATACAACTGAATATGCGGCGAGTACCGCAAATCTTTAAAAAGGGGTTCTCTAAAATGATTTTATTCAGAGCAGCATCTAATAAAATTTGAAAAGGAGTGCTACCCATGTACTAAGGATTCGAGACTTATGATAGGCTGCCGAGGGCGGCTGAGATAAATTCGTAAAGGACGTGAGCCCAATGAAAGCACGGACGAGGTTTACGAATACTAAATAGTCAGGAGTGTTACCCATGTACTGCTAAGGAAACTTACCGATACAAATTATTCGCGAAGGAAGTGCTTGAGTCATGAAAATGCCAAGATCGATAAGGACAGCGAATAAATTTTAGTCAGGAGTGATCCCGATGCACAAGTGTCAGAAAGGCGGTTTTTCCACCTAACAGTTAAAGACTTTTATCCGCGGCGCAAAGCTTGTACAGCGACCGGCGGGGGCTGAAAATGTCACAGTCCGCGGGCGGCGGTGAGCGAAGCGAAACAGCGTGAATACTTACAGTATAGGATCTTACGAGCCTACGTCCGATGATCGGGCGGGCATAATATAAGGAGTGGTGCGAAATGAAAATTCTCCGCACATTTTACCGAAAGAATATTTGCCAGTAAGGGGTGAGTCCGAAGGAAAATCCAGTTTGACATTACGATTTTAAAGTTGACCGAAGCCCATAGTCCATAAGGCTTACGCGTGCAGGGTGCGCCGATAATGTCACGGCAGTTCCGATTTCGCGGCGGGGACGGGGCGCTAAAGGGTCTTGCGAGAGATGTTTTCTCCGAATATACATACATACTGCGAACCTGCTGAGGCGGGGGACTTTAAGAAGAGGAGTGGTGCGGAATGAAAATCATGCGCACGGTATTCAGGAAAAATATTCTAAGTTAAGGAGTGAGTCCGAAGGTTACTTTAGCTTGACATTACGATCATAATTCCAATGAAGGGAACGAGTCCAATGAGAACCTAAACTTTTCAATATCAAATGAAAGGTGTAGAGTCCGATGGCTTAACTTATAAAAGCTGATAATAATTTAGTCCGCAGGCTGCGTGGTCTGCGGACTTTTTTGCGTTATATTTATGCTGATCGTTCACCGTGCTCGGCGATGTACTGCGAATATGCCTGTTCTACCAGCTCGCGGGCGTTGGCGACTTTGCGCTCCAAACGCGAACCGTCGGCGTACTCGGCGGCTTTTTCAACGGCGGACTTTGCCTGCGGCAGACGTTCGGTATCCAAATAGCAGGCGGAGAGCGCGAGATAATCCTCGCATAGAATGCTGCCGCGCGCCGACTCTATCGACTGGAAAAACTGCTCCTCAGCGGCGGGCAGCTCGCCCCGCAGATAGCGGTAGCAGCCTAGCGTGTGCTTTACCGAAGCCGCCAGCGAGCGCGACGTTACCGATACCAAATACCCGCGGCCGCTGCGGTAGATCTCATCCGCAGCGGAAATATCCTCGCAGAGCACGGCTGCGTACAGCCATGTGTTGTAGTACACCTGCCGCTGACGGCGGGTAAGCTCAGAAAACTTTATCCCGCGAAGCTGCTCGAAAGCTTCGTTCAGCCTGCCGCTTTCGGCAAGCGTTTCGCTCATAACCAGCGCGGCAGTTTCGCCGCATTTTTTCTTTTCGCACTTTTCGCACCAGCGGCGCAGTTCGGCGAAATAGCGGTCGGAGTAGCCTTCGCGTTCGGCTATCCGCGAAAGCTTCATGGCGGGGTAGCGCGGCTCTTTGCCGATATTCAGCACTGCCAGCACGGCGGCGGTCATGGTCAGCGCGAAGAGCATCGGGTAAAACGAAGCGCTGCCGCGCGGCACGAAATCCAGCTTGCCGAAGATGAAGATGGTAAGCTGAGTTGCCAGCGCGGAAAATATCGAAGTGCCGAGAAGTACGGCGCATAATCTTTTCATAAAAACATCACCGACCTTATTATAACACATCGCGCCGCCGATTGCAAGCGTATTGCGCAAATACAAAACGCCCTCCGCCGTGAAGCGGAGAGCGCTCTGACAAAGCTTAATATAAAATCAAGCAAAAAGTACGCTTAAGTATCTGTCGCCTGAGTCGGGGAGAAGAGCCACGATGGTCTTGCCCTTGTTTTCGGGACGCTTGCCCAGCTCGGCAGCTGCCCAAAGTGCCGCGCCCGAGGAGATGCCGAGCATTACGCCCTGCGTGGTAGCAATCTTTCTCGCCGCCTCGTAAGAAGCTTCGTTGGAAACGGGGAGGATCTCGTCGTAAACGCTTGTATCAAGAACGTCTGGCACGAAGCCTGCGCCTATACCCTGTATCTTATGAGGGCCGGGCTTTCCGCCGGAAAGTACGGGGGAAGTCTGCGGCTCTACCGCTACTATCTTAACGTTAGGATTTTTCTCCTTGAGGTATTTGCCCACGCCGGTAACCGTACCGCCTGTGCCTACGCCTGCGATAAAAATGTCGACCTTGCCGTCGGTGTCGTCCCAGATCTCGGGGCCGGTGGTCTCGTAGTGCGCCTGCGCGTTAGAGGGGTTCTCGAACTGCGAGAGGATAATGCTTCCCTCGATCTCGTTTACCATAGCCTTAGCCTTTGCTACCGCGCCCGACATACCGCTCTTGCCGTCGGTAAGAACAATGTCTGCGCCGTAAGCGCTTATCATATCGCGGCGCTCTTTGGTCATGGTCTCAGGCATTACGATGATGACTTTGTATCCGCGTGCAGCGCCTACGGAAGCAATGCCTATACCTGTGTTGCCAGAGGTAGGCTCTATAATAGTTCCGCCGGGCTTTAATCTGCCGGCTTTTTCAGCGTCGTTTATCATATACAGCGCTGCTCTGTCCTTTACCGAGCCTGTGGGGTTGAGGTACTCCAGCTTGCCGAGAATGGTAGCGGGCACATCGTAGGCCTTTGCAAAATTGTCAAGCTCCAGCAGGGGAGTTTTGCCTATAAGTTTGTCTGCACTTTTTACTATATTTGCCATGATGGATACATCTCCGTTTCAGTATGTCAATTTGTCGATTTATTATCAAACGTTCTTTACTGCGTCAAAGCCGTGCTGCAGGTCGGCGATGATGTCGTCGATGTGCTCGGTGCCTATCGAAAGGCGAATGGTGTTCGGCTTGATGCCTGCGTCGAGCAGCTCCTGCTCGTTCATCTGCGAGTGTGTGGTGGAAGCGGGGTGGATAACGAGCGACTTAACGTCGGCAACGTTAGCCAGCAGCGAGAACAGCTTGAGAGATTCGGTGAATTTCTTAGCCTTCTCAGCGTCGCCCTTGATCTCGAATGTGAAGATGGAAGCGCCGCCCTTGGGGAAGTACTTATCGTAAAGCTCCTTCTCTCTGCCGGTAGCGAGCGAGGGGTGGTTTACCTTTTCTACGTCGGGGTGATTTTTGAGGAAGTCTACTACCTTGAGGGCGTTCTCAACGTGACGCTCTACTCTCAGCGAAAGGGTTTCCAGACCCTGGAGCAGCAGGAATGAGTTGAAAGGTGAGATGGTAGCGCCCAGATCTCTCATCAGCGTGGTGCGGATTTTGAGGACGTAAGCGATGTTGCCCGCGGCCTCGGTGAATACTACGCCGTGGTAAGAGGGGTTAGGCTTGCTGAGTCCGGGGAACTTATCGTTCTGCGCCCAGTCGAACTTGCCTGCGTCTACGATAACGCCGCCCATTACAGTGCCGTGGCCGCCGATGAACTTGGTAGCCGAATGTACTACTACGTCTGCGCCGTGCTCGATAGGTCTGAGCAGGTAAGGAGTAGCGAAGGTGCTGTCAACTATCAGCGGGATACCGTGGCGGTGTGCGATCTCGGAAATGGCCTCGAGGTCGATAACGTCGGAATTGGGGTTGCCGAGAGTTTCAGCGTAGATGAGCTTGGTGTTGTCCTTTATAGCAGCCTCGATCTCTTCGAGGTTGTGGGGGTTTACAAAAGTTGTTTCGATCCCCTGATCTGCAAGGGTGTTTGCGAAGAGGTTGTAAGTACCGCCGTAGAGGTTCGAGGAGGAAACGATGTGGTCGCCTGCCAGCGCGATGTTCTGTACAGCGTAGGCGATAGCGGCCGAACCGGTAGCGGTAGCCAGAGCAGCAGCGCCGCCCTCGAGAGCAGCTATTCTCTGCTCAAACACATCAGAAGTGGGGTTCATCAGACGGGTGTAGATGTTGCCGCCCTCAGAAAGTGCGAATCTGCCCGCCGCCTGCGCGGAGTCCTTAAATACATAAGAGGTGGTAGCGTATATCGGCACCGCTCTTGCGTCAGTGGTGGGGTCGGGATTTTCCTGTCCTACGTGAAGCTGAAGTGTTTCAAATTTATAATTGCTCATGATGATCTTCCTTTCGTTTTTCGGGGTGCTGCCCCGGCTTTGTCAAATGGGTCGGTTTTGCGTGTGAGTTTCGTACTTTTTGCTGTAAGTAAAGTTCTTACATTACTTCTCGATGAACTTCATACATCGCCGCATTCGCTCTGATGAAGTATATCTTGAAATGAAAGTCATAATTCATCTCCGCCTTTCTGTAACGGTGTTTGCTTTCTTTCGATGATACTAGTATATCACGTCATTCCTACTTTGTCAATAGGTTTTGGGGGATATTTTATTTTTCAGACATTTGCACAAATAAACGCGCGATTCCGGCAATGACGATTGTGCAATATGCGGTCACGTCAATTAGCGAGGACTAACCGCTTTTGAGAAAAGTGCAGGATTTACTTGACGATAATTCATCGTATTCGCATAAAAGATAAAAAAATTAGTGAAAAATATTAAAATTATATGTAACCTCTTGAAAAATTTATCGTTTTGTTATATAATAGACTTAACAGCGATGAATTTGCCGAGGCGGGATAAGTCATTTTCGCTATGCGGCGGCTTTCACCGCGTACATACTCATTAAATATTATGAAAGAAGGATTTGTATGTTAGATCTTAAAATCGAACGTACCACAGCGCCTAAGGAAAAACCTACCGATGAGACCAAGCTCGGTTTCGGCCACATCTTCACCGACCATATGTTTGTAATGAATTACGATACAGGCATGGGCTGGCACGATGCAAGAATAGTACCTTTCGGTAACATTACCCTTTCGCCTGCCGCTATGTGCCTGCACTACGGTCAGGAGATCTTCGAGGGACTCAAGGCATACCGCACCGCTGAAGGCTCGGTACAGCTTTTCCGTCCGCAGGAGAATTTCAAGAGAATGAACGTTTCTGCTGAGAGAATGGTAATACCGCAGATCGACGAAGAATTCATGCTCCACGCTCTTAAAGAGCTTATCAAGCTGGAGCAGGACTGGGTGCCTCATACCGACGGCGCTTCGCTCTATATCCGTCCTTTCATTTTTGCTACCGACCCGTATGTCGGCGTAAGACCTGCTGACCACTATCTCTTTATGATAATCCTTTCGCCCTCCGGCGCTTACTACTCTACCGGTCTTAACCCCGTTAAGATCTACGTTGAGCAGAAGTATGTAAGAGCGGTAAGAGGCGGTACGGGCTTTGCTAAGACCGCTGCGAACTACGCTATCTCGCTCAAGGGTCAGGACGAGGCGCACGCTCAGGATTACGAGCAGGTGCTCTGGCTCGACGGCGTAGAGCAGAAGTACATTGAGGAAGTCGGCTCTATGAACATATTCTTCGTTATCGACGGCGAAGTTATCACCCCGAAGCTCACCGGCTCGGTACTGCCCGGCATAACGAGAAAATCGGCTCTCGAGATCTGCAAGAAGCGCGGATATAAGGTAAGCGAGAGAAGAATAACCATTCAGGAAGTTGCTGACGCTTACGACGCAGGCAAGCTGGACGAAGTATTCGGCACAGGTACGGCCGCCGTTATCTCGCCTGTCGGCCACCTCAAGTGGGGCGAAAAGATCATGACCATCAACGACAACAAGATAGGACCTATCTCGCAGATGCTTTACGATACCATGACCGGTATCCAGTGGGGCAAGATCGAGGACGAGTTCGGCTGGGTCGTTAAGATCTGATAAATTTAGACAATATTTAAGGGACGGTTTTTGCGCCGTCCCTTTTTTTATGCGTATTATGCGTAGTAGTCAAATTTTTTGCCGTCGGAATTGCGGGGGTAAAAGGTTATCTTGCCGTCGTCGTACACCGCGAAGAAAATATCGGTGGGTGAGTTGTAGCCCTGCGCGTGCATTTCGTCAGTAAGGCGCTTTATCTTAAATCCTGCTTCTTGCATATTTTTCTCCATCATAACGCCGTCCATGATGAGGTTGAGCGGAGCAGGCTTTTCCTGCGGCTGCTGGCCGAGGTCTTTCAGATTTACAGGGCGCGAGCTTTCGGTCTGGCGGAAAGACACCCTGCCGTTGCTCTCCATGACGGCTGTGGCAATATCCTCCACCGAGAAAAAGCCTGCGCAGCGGGCGGCTACTAATAGGTCGTCGAGGTCTAGGCGGGCTTTCTTGACGTTTTCGCGGTAGATAGTGCCGTTTTCGATGAGCACCAGCGGCTCGCCCGAGAAAAATTTTCGCGCCGACATTGAGTTCATAGTCGCGAGGGATATGAAAAAGCCGGTAACGCCGTATATCGCCATAGCGATAACGCTCATCCATATCATCTCCCAGCTTTCTGAAAGCGCCATTTCGGCGGCGATAGAGCCGATGGTGATGCCGTTGATGTAATCGAACATATTGAGCTGCGAGATCTGCTTGTTGCCCATAAGCTTTGTGAGCAGGAACATCACGATCATCGAAGCGGCGGCGGCGCACACGGTTTTTATGATAAGCATTTGCAATCCCTCCGTTTGAATTGATATAGGCTTATCATTGGCAGTCGCGCGGAAATTTATGCAAAGAAAAAACGGACGGAGTATTTTTGCGGTACTCCGTCTGTATGTTTAATGCTGAAATTATTTCCCCTTATACACCCTAACGCTTATCGGGGGGCAATTGGGGCGGTTGACAAATCTGCTCACCAGCGCGGTGTATTCGTTGACGGGCAGGCGTTCGAGATACTCCAGTATCGCGTCGCGCTCCTCTGTGCCCGTATCTCTGCCGTAGTATATCGAAAGGCTCATTACGCCGTCTGGCTTTAGCAGGCGCAGACCTTTTTCGATTGCCTCTATGCTCGTGTCGCGCTTGGTGTTTATAGTGTGGTCGCCGCCCGGCAGCCAGCCGAAATTGAAAACAATAGCCGCTACCGTGCCCTCCTCGGCGTATTCGTCGATGCGGTGGTGGCTCTCTAAGTGCACCTCGCCGTTGGCAAATCCGCGCTTTTCAAGCAGCTCGCGAGTGCTCTCCACCGCCGCGGGCTGTATGTCGAAAGCTATTACCTTGCCCGTTTCGCCGACAAGCCCGCAGAGAAAAGCCGTGTCGTTGCCGCGGCCCGCCGTGCAGTCTATGCAGATGTCGCCCGCCTTTACGTTCTCAGCAAGAAAAGCGTGCGCAAGCTGCACCGCGCCGAACTGGCTCGCCATTATTCCTCACCGGCCTTGCCGGTATCTTCCGCCGCGCTCTCAGCTTCGGAAGTATCCGCGTTCATATCGCTGTATTCCGAAAGGTCGGGCAGGTTTATGTTCTCGTCCGCGCATTCGGCGAGCATATCTATCGTGTAGAAGGTCGAAGCCATGCCGTCGGGGGTGATGACGTAATTCATCAGCGCGCCGGTGTCCTTATTAAAGGTGTAGCGGATAGTGCCCGAAGCCTGAGTGAAGTCCTCGTCTATGGCGTACACCTCGGAAATGTTGCCGTTTTCGTCGATCTCGGCGGAGATGAAGTCAGCCGTGCCGCCGAAAAGCGGGTCGGAATTTCGCGTATCGTAATCAAAATCCGCTTCCTTAGAGTAAGACTTCGTTACCTCGGAGATGGTGTAAAAATCCTTGTCCTTAGTGTAATAGCCGGAATATGTGCCGCTGCCGTAGTTTGAGGAAACGGCTATCTCGCCATCTCTCAGGGCAAAGGTAAGCTCAGCCCCCTGCGTCGACATTTCGATGTAGTAATTTTCCTCGAATTCCTTTTTCAGAGCGTCGTACATATGCGTATCGCTTTCGGGGTCGTAGGAAGCCGCGGCGGTCTTCATCGACTCTGCGGCGGTGTAATCTCCGCCCTTTTTGTAATCCTCAGCGGTAAGCTCGGCAGCCGAATCGTCAGCGCCGTCGGCATCCGCCGAATTATCCTCAGCTGAGGAAGTTTCGGTAACTGCGTCCGCGCTTTCGGTCTTGCTCGAATTGTCGGATCTTTCCGAATTTCCGCAAGCGGTAAGCGCCAGCATACAAGCGGCGAGTGCCGCGCAGATAAGTCTTGTGATGTGCTTGTTCTTCATTTTTTTACTCTCCTTGTTCGGAATGATTATCCGAAAATATTTACGCCGAGGTCTGAAAGCGCTTCGGCAAGCTTGTCGTCATCCATATCGGCGAGGTCGTCGTAGGTGTAGCCCGCTTTATCGAGGTCTTCTTCGGTGATCCCCATATAGTAAAGCGAAAGCTTCAGCTGTGATTTGTGGTCTAGGCTGTCGGAGTCGCTCATGTCCTCCCAGCCTGTGAGGTCGGGCAGGTTTATATCCGCGCCGCTCCAGTTTATCGAATTTACAGTGACCTCGGTCGTGCCCGAAGAGGTTTCCGAGGTTATGCTTTTCAGCTCGCCCGTTTCCTCGTCGTATACGAAGGTGAACTTTTCGTCGGTGCTGCCGCTTTCCGCGGTGCTGTCTACCGATGTGTATATCTCGGTAGTTTCGCCGTTCTCGGTTTTGGCAGAGGAGAGCGAATCGCCCTCGCCTATCGAGAAGAGCCCATCGGCAAAAGGCTTGCTTTCGTCCGAGATCTGGTAGAAATTAACGTCGGGCATCAGCAGGTAGGTCTTATCGTCGATGCTGTAAAACTCGGTGTAGATGCCGCCGTAATTGAGCGAGGTAAAGGTCTTGCCATCGTGCGCGGTGATCTTGCAGTCGGTGTCGCCCGAGCTTTCAAGACCCGAAACGGTGATGTCGATAGAGTATTCGCCCGCTTTCATGTTATCCATCATTTTTTCGGTGAGCGTCTTGTTCTCCTCCGAGGAAGCCTGACTGCCCGCGGCGGAGCTTTCGGCTTCTGACTTTGAGCACCCGCCCAGTGAAGCGGCTAAAACGGCGGCGGAAGCAAATGCTAAAAATTTTTTCATCATATTCTTTACCTCAGCTTTTTTTATACATTATCTTGGTTTGCAGATCTTCGTTATCGTAGCCCATCTTGAATGTCATGTAGGTGGTTACGGGGTAGATGAGCAGCATTATCGGGTATACCGCGAGCAGTATCGCCGACATATCCGCCGCCTGCATATTCGGCGCGAAAAGGTCGATGTAGCCCCAAAGCCCCAGATTGAGGATCTTGAATGGCAGCAGCGCCGAGCCTATAACTTTAAAGTACGAGAGCAGCAGCATTATGTACGAAGCCAGCGCGGGCAGCATCGAGATCAGCCCCAGCGTCAGCCCGAAGCCGCGCTTTACACAGTCGCCGCGGACGGTGTTTTTTATGTGCGCCTTAGCGCCCTCTTTCATGCCGAAATCCGCCATGACGCATATGTAGCAGATCAGTCCGCAAGTTCCGAATATAAATTTTCCCGCCCTGCCGAGAAACAGCGTTGTAGCCATCAGCGAGAGGAAAATAAAAAGCCCGAAAAATTCGCACTCCAGCCATTTCAGCAGTGCGGTGATCTTAGCGCGGCGGCGGTCGTAGCGTTCCTCGGCCGAGTAATCGCGGCTGTCCTGCGCGTCCGCCTGTTTTTTAGTATCGTTCATATCTTGCATATCTTGCACGTCAAAAATTCTCCTTAAATATCATTTCGCGGCGTTCTCAAAAGCCTGCTCGGCGGTATCTGCGGCGCGCGCGTCAACTATCTGCGCCGAAACGCTCAGCTTAAAGCCCTCGCCCAGCAATTCGAGATTGTTTATCTCGCAAACGTCCTCGGTAAAAGTGCCGTCCTCATTTTCGGTGAAGTGGTCGGCGGAGGTGGTGGTGATGTCCCAGTCGGCGGGGATGACTACGTTTGTAAAAAGCGAGATCTCCTCGCCCTCAGCCGCCGCCTTCTTAAATGTATAGCTTCTTTTGAAAGGTTCTTTCTCGTTCTCGGAAGCTGTGAAAGGCGAATCCTCCGCGCCGCCGCTTTCGGTCTGCGAGAGCTGAGTAACGCTGCCCGTCTGCGAAAGCTCGTCCAGCTCGCTTGCGCTCAGCCTGCCGTTATTTTCGGCAAGCGCCTGCGCGCCCTCGGAATTATCGCGGCAGAGCGCCGAGAAAGCAAGTTCGCCCTTTGCCGCGAGCTGATTGTATTCGTTTTTCAAACTATGGTAAGTTTCCATAAAAGCCAGATAGCTCGGCGAATCGGGATCGAGCATAGACTCGTACTGGTCTATCTCCTGTTGTTTTTCGGTCAGCTTCTGCGAAAACGGCACACCGTCGGCGTCCTGCAATTCTACGGTAAAGCGGACGTAAGCCGTGCCTTTTTCTATCTTAACAGCGGGCGCGAGCGGCACGTTTGAGCCGGCGGTGATCCCCGCGGCTGTCTGCTCCGGCTGACCGCTCTGCACTATTTTAGCTTCGGGAGCAGTCATCTGCGACTTCTGCTTTGCGCGCTCGCCCGCCAGCGCAGCCTTTGCGCCCAGCGCCGCGCCCGAAAGCAGCAGAAGTATAAGCGTAAGTGCGGTAAGCAGCCGCTTTTTGCCCTTAGGCTTTTTAGCCATTTTCTCACCTCGGTCATACAAAGTGTACTACCTTAAATTATAGCATACCGCGGGCGCATTGTCAACGAAAGGCGGCGCGTTTTCGCCAAACCGTCACAAAGGGGCGGCTGGTAAATTTTTATTTGTGCACGTTTACAAAAAATTTAAAAGTTACAAAACGGTTACAAAACGTCCGCAGATACCGTGCTGTCGGGTGGTCGGGATAATGAAAAATGCGTGAAACGGCGCATATTTTACAAAAAATTCACACAATGCGCCGCGTAATGTGTTACAATTTGTAATAAATAGATTTGCGCTTATCATGTGCTCAGCTGTTTGCCATATTTTTTTTGAACATTTTTACTATACGGCACTTGAAATTTGAGTTTTTTTTTGGTATAATAGCATTATACACAAATGCTTGACCGAATTGTGCGTTTTTTTATCGGTCGGGCTGTTATTTTGCTGAATAAGGAGAATCATAACTATGTCCAACAGATTATTTCAGAACGTGATACATCAGATGCGTGAAACTATCGACTGCACTATCGGAGTTATCGACGAGACCGCTACGATCATTGCCTGCTCCGAGCTTGCTCAGGTGGGCACTACGAACGAATTCGTATCTCTCGACCTCAGCGATTCGCATGATATTTTCGTTCGCGACGGCTATACATACAAGCCGTTCGGCTCTCATATGAAGCCCGATTACGCTGTATTTGTAGAAGGTACTGACGAAGTTTCGGCAAAGTACGCGAGCATACTTGCTATCTCCCTCGCTTCGATAAAGCAGTACTACGATGAAAAATATGACAGAAACAACTTCATCAAAAACGTTGTTCTCGATAACGTACTGCCCGGCGATATTCACGTAAAGGCGCGCGAGCTGCATTTCAACTCCGACGTTTCCCGCGTGGTGCTGCTGATACGCATAGTTTCTTCAAACGATGTTTCCGCTTACGACGTTATCCAGAACCTCTTCCCAGATAAGAACAAGGATTTCGTTTTCAATATTACCGAAAGCGACATCGTGCTCGTAAAGGAAGTAAGCTCGGCTATCGACTCTAAAGACCTCGAGAAGCTGGCAAGAAGCATTTCCGATACCCTCAGCGGCGAGTTCTACACCCGCGTGAACGTCGGCATAGGCACGGTAGTAGAGGGCGTAAGAGATCTTTCGCGCAGCTTTAAGGAAGCGCAGACCGCGCTCGAAGTCGGCAAGGTATTCGACACCGATAAGGTGATAGTTTCTTACGACAACCTCGGTATAGCAAGGCTGATATACCACCTGCCCACCACCCTCTGCGAAACATTCCTCAAAGAGGTGTTCAAGAAAGGCAGCATAGAGTCGCTCGACCACGAAACGCTCTTTACTATACAGAAGTTCTTTGAGAACAACCTGAACGTTTCGGAAACTTCGAGAAAGCTTTTCGTACACAGAAATACTCTCGTGTACCGCCTTGAGAAGATCAAGAAGCTCACTGGTCTTGACCTTAGAGAATTCGACCACGCTATTATCTTCAAGATAGCGCTTATGGTAAGAAAATATCTTTCGGCAAACCCCGCTAAATTCTGATAATTATAAACGGTGATTTTTGAAAATGGCTGATCGCAGCTTTTGCAGTGCTGGTGTTCCGCGGTAGCGCGGGCTGTCCTGCGCGCCGGCGGTCAGCCGTTTGAACTGAATGGAGATACGAGCGCCCGCGGACTTTTCGCGGAAAAAGAGAGAAATATACCCCCGTGACCCTAACGCGGCGCTTTGTTTTTTGTGCAAATAATTTGAGAGGTGAACAGATCTTGGTAGAATTTAAAGACGTATCTGTAACTTATTCGAGCGGCGTAGACGCCCTCAACAAAGTTAATCTTAAAATAAACGACGGCGACTTCGCTTTCGTAGTAGGCTCTTCCGGCGCGGGCAAATCGACGCTGATAAAGCTGATACTCAAAGAGATAGACGCTACTTCGGGCACTGTGATGGTAAACGGCTTTAATCTTTCAAAGCTGCGTCGCCGCAAGATACCCGCTCTGCGCCGCACCATCGGCGTAGTATTTCAGGATTTCAGGCTGATACCTACTATGACGGTGTACGAAAACGTAGCTTTCGTGCTGCGCGTTATCGACGCGCCGCCTAAGTATATCCGCAGCCGCGTGCCCTACGTTATAAGCCTCGTAGGCTTGCAGGACAAGGCAAAGTCTTACCCCACCGAGCTTTCGGGCGGCGAGCAGCAGCGCGTGGCGCTTGCGAGAGCGCTGGTAAACGACCCTCAGCTCATCATAGCGGACGAGCCTACGGGCAACATCGACCCCGCGCTTTCATACGAGATAGTAGACCTGCTGCGCAGCATAAACGAGTGCGGCACTACTGTGCTTATGGTAACTCACGAGCATGACCTTGTGCGCTATTTCGGCGGACGTATCATAAATATCAATCACGGCAACATTGCCTTTGACGAAGTGATAGGAGGTAATGCGAAATGAGAGCCAGCAGTGCAAGATACCTTGTAGGACAGGGCGTAAAGAGCATATGGAGGAACAGAATGATGTCCTTCGCTTCATTCTGCATAATATTGGTGTCGCTGCTGATGGTAGGCGTTTCGGTGCTGACGACCATCAACCTCAACAGGATAATCGGCGGAATAGAAGACCAGAGCGAGGCGGCTGTTACTATTAAAGACGACATCGGCAAGGACAAGCAGGAAGCGCTGAAAAAGCAGATAGAGGCGCTGCCTAACGTAGCGACAGTTACCTTCTATTCTAAAGACGAAGCTTGGAAAAACATGAAGAAAGACATGAGCGACGAGCAGCAAGACCTTTTCCGCTACGCGGACGAAAACCCCCTGCCTGATACTTTCAGGATAACGGTAAAGGACATAAGCCATATGTCTGAAACTACCATGCAGATCGGCACATTCGAGAACGTAGACTCGGTAAAAAGCCCGACCCAGTTCGCAGACGTGCTGGTAAGCATAAAGAATATACTCATGATAATCATGACGGCAGTTATCGCGGCGCTGATCGTGGTATGCCTTATTATAATCTCAAACACCACAAGAGCCAGCGTATTTGCGAGAAGAAAAGAGATAAACATAATGAAATACGTCGGCGCTACCAACAGATTTATCCGTATACCTTTCTTCATAGAGGGAATGCTGGTAGGCATAGCGGCTGCCGCTGCGGCGCTGCTGCTGACTAAGTTTGCCTACGAGGGCGTATACGGCATATTCAAGAACGATATGAGCCTTTGGTCGATACTGGGCGTAGACAACCTCTATCCTTTCAGCAAAATGGTGGTAAAGGTAACTGCGGCGTACCTCGTATCGGGCGCATTCATAGGCGCGGTAGGTACATCTATCAGCGCGGGCAAGCACCTTAAAGTATGATAATCATCAACTGACTTGTAAAAATACGGAGAACTCTGCGGCGGGCAAGCTCTGTCCGCGGGGGGATGTTTGGCGTTCATGTAAGGAGGAACGAGAGCTTTGAGAACGAGCACGAAATGCCTTATCAAAAAGGGGCTGGCGCTTACGCTCGCCGTTACCATAACGGCTGCGGCTTTTACAAATACCGAAAGCTACAAGAAAAACGAGCCGAAAGCTGCCGCCGCGCAGGATAGTTCCGGCGACTCAAAAGACACTGACAGCAAGATAAGCTCCGCCGAAAAAAGCCTTGAAGAGCTTGAGAAAAAGCAGGCTGAGCTTGATAAGAAAATAAAGGAAACTGCGGGAAGCATCGACACCGAGAAGGACAACCAAGCGGCAATATCCGAGCAGATAGACACTGTGGAAAAGACGATAACCGCGCTTGCGGACTCGATAGGCGAGCTGGAAACGCAGATAGCGGACGCTGAGAGCGCCATTGCCGAAAAAGAGCAGGTGGTGGAGCAGAAAAAGCAGGAGATAACCGACGGTATCTCTGACCTGAAAAAGCGCCTGCGCGTGATGTACATAGCGGGCAGCGACAGCTACACCGACATACTCGTCGGCGCTTCTGATTTTTACGATATGCTCATGAAGATAGAGCTGGTAAAGCGCGTAGCCAACTATGACAACGATATGATCGACGGACTGGTAGCGCTGAAAGAGCAGTACGAATCCGAAGAGCAGGAGCTTAATGACGAAAAGAGCAAGCTTGAGGAAAGCTTGAAAGAGCTGGAGGAGCGCCGAAAGAAGCAGCAGAGCCAGAGGCAGAAACTGGAGGAACTGTATTCGCAAAGCTCGGCGACCATCGCGGATATGGAAGCCGACCGCGAACTTTACGAGAATAATCTGAGCGAGATAGAGAAGCAGCATGAGGAATTTGAAGCCGATCTGCAAAAGCTCTTTGAAGAGCGCGAGGCTCAGAAAAAAGCTGAGGAAGAGAAGAAAAAGAAAGAGGAAGAAGAGCGCAAAAAGCGCGAGGAAGAGGAGAAAAAGCAGCAACAGCAGGACAGCAGTTCCTCTGACAGCAGCGATGATAATAACAATAGCAGCAACGGCGGAAACTCCTCCGGCGATAACTCTTCATCGAGCGACAACAGCAGCAACGATAATAACAGCAGCAACAATAACAATAATAATAACAGCAGTAATCCCAATTCCAATTACGGGTATCAGGATAAATCGCGGTTCACATGGCCTGTTCCGGGATTTTACCACATATCTTACGGCGTGGGCTGGCGCTGGGGCGCTTACCACAAGGGCATAGACATCTACTCTGAAAATATCCGCGGGGCGAACATCATAGCCGCCGACGCGGGCGAAGTTATACTGGTATCAAACACCTGCCCGCACGACTACGGCAAAAATTACAGCTGCGGCTGCGGTGGCGGATACGGAAACTACTGCATAATCGACCACGGCGACGGCTACTGGACGCTTTACGGACACTCCGAGAGGATAACTGTATCGCAGGGACAGCACGTTGAAAAGGGAGATGTGCTGGGCACAGTAGGCTCTACGGGACATTCCACCGGCCCGCACCTGCACTTTGAGGTGCGTATAAACAACGTGGCGCAGAACCCGCAGGATTATGTGTGACGCGATAGTCTGATGGTCAAAAAAGGAGATTGCATAGGCTTATGAAGAAAATGACTGCGATGAAAAAAACGCTGGCGTGCTTGTGCGCGGCGTGCATAGCGGCAGGGGCGTTTTCCGCCAGCGGCAGGGGAGAGGTCTGCGTATCTGCGGATGAGAACACCTCTGAGAGCGAGGGCAGCGCCGAGGAAGCAGGCTCGCAGTTCGACACCAGCATTTATACCGATAAGCTGCAAGAGATCGCTGACGAGCAGGCTAAGATAGAAAAAGAGATAGCCGACGCAAACAGCGGCGTGATGGACGAAACGGAAAAGCAGAAGCTTATAATCAAAAAGATCGACAATATAAACCAAAAGGCGGACGTCATTAACGCTTACATGACCCAGCTCGAGATGGAAATATCTACCGAGAGGGAGCAGGCTCAGCAGCTTAAAAACGAGGTGGACGAGGGCATAGCGGCGTACAAAAAGCGTCTGCGCGCCATGTACATCGCGGGGGACATCAGCTATACCGAGGTGCTGCTGAACGCGGGCGACTTTTTTGACGTGCTGATGCGCTCTGAACTGCTGAAACGCGTGGCAGATTACGACGCCAAAACGCTCGACGGGCTTGTTGCTAAAAAGGCGAAGTACGACCAAAAAGCGGCCGAACTGGAAAAAGAGCAGGCGGATTACGACGAGCAGGCGGCGGAGCTGGAGAAAGAACGCGCCGAGCTGGCCGAGCTATACAATTCGAGCAAAGAGATGAAAGATCTGCTGAAAGAGCGGCAGGAGCAGCTTGCGGAAAAGCAGCAGAATTTTGAGAACGAGATATATTCGTACGAGGGCATACTCAGCGACCTTTTAAAGGGAACTTACGGCAGCTCTGACGACGAAGCACAGCGTTTGCAGACGGAAGTGCAGGCGGTGCAGAAGCTGACCGAGCTGCGCGGCGCGATAAGCGAGCGCACGAAAAACGGCGAAACTATACCCGATACCGAGTGCAAGTACAATTTCAAATGGCCTGTGCCCGGAAATTACTATGTGTCATCGGGCGTGGGGGCGCGCTGGGGGGCTTACCATACGGGTCTTGACATTCCCGGCGACGGCGGCACGCGCGTGAACGCAGCCGAAGCGGGCACGGTGGTGCGCATGAACAACAGCTGTACGCACAATTACGGCAAGGACGGCTCGTGCGGCTGCGGAGGCGGCTACGGCAACTTCGTAGTGATAGACCACGGCAACGGCTTCCTGACGCTCTACGGCCACCTCACGCAGGCTACGGTAGAGGTCGGCGACAAGGTAAAGCAGGGCGACCAGATAGGCCTGATGGGCTCTACGGGCTACTCTACGGGCACGCATCTGCACTTTGAGCTGAGGTACGAGGGATACGTTACAAATCCTGCCTCGTTTGTAAGCTACTGACAACTGAAAACATTTTCGTAAGGCGGTGTGGCAATTGACCATGCCGCCTTTTTTTATGCCTTTTGTAGATTTTTACGAAAAAATAAGAGCCGATAAGAGAATATTGACCTCCGAAGACAAAATTCTTCACATTCTGAAAACGTTTCCGAAAAGTTTTTAGGCGGGATTTTGCAAGGTTTGTGAAAATGATATGAAAAAAATTCACATTCTCGCTCAGAAAAATGATAAAATCTGAAATCGCGCCGAAAACGTTTAAAATGGTGTCGGATAAGTAAAGAATGAGCTAAATTTGTGCGATTTTTGCAACTATACGCACAATTTTTGGATAAATTGCAGCAAAAGGCTTTTTCGATTTTTTTTGTTATATGAGCACTGTGTGAAAAAATGAGCGGCGGAAGCGGCAAAAACGTAATCGGCGGCATAAACGGTTACAAAACGGTGTCGCGGAGGTAAAATTGTTCGTTAAGATGCACAAAAGGAGCGTTGAAAATTAGTTCAATCCTCCATATTTTCTTACACAACGCAAAAAATTCGCAAAAACACTTGCATTTTTGGAGAAATTATTGTACAATTTCATTAGCGGAAAACGTTTAAGGGAATTTTAAACGAGAAGCGCTGCGGCGCAGTTTAAATGAACCGAAAACGTTTACTGAAAGAAAGGAGAAACGCTGTGGTTTCACTAAAGGACATCTCCGTTCGCTGCGGCGTCTCGATAGCAACTGTCAGCAAGGCTCTTAACGATCACAAGGACGTAAGCCCCGCTACAAAAGAACGCCTGATAAAAGCCGCCAGAGAAATGGGCTACTTCCCAAACTCGCAGGCTAGGGCGCTAAAAACCAACAGAACTTCTAACTTAGGAGTGATGTTTACCGAAGAAGCGGGAAGCGGCTTGACGCACGAGTTTTTCGCAAAGGTGCTAAACAGCTTTAAAACTGAGGCGGAATACAGCGGCTATGATATAACGTTTATTAACAAAAACCTCGGACGCAGAAAAATGTCGATCTACGAGCACTGCAAATACCGCAATGTAGACGGACTCGTAATAATATGCACCGACTTTTCAGACCCCGACGTATACGAGGTGATAAACGGCGACCTGCCCGTAGTTACGATAGACCACGTTTTTGAATGCCGAACGGCTGTGGTCTCAAATAACGAAAGCGGAATGGAAGCACTGATAGATTACGTCAGCGAAATGGGGCACAAAAAAATAGCATTCATACAGGGCAAACGCTCTGCTGTAATGGAAAAAAGAATGAGCGGCTTCTGCAAAGCCTGCATGAACCGCGGGATAGAGGTAAAGCCCGAGTGGATGCTCACAGGCGAATACCACAATCCCATAGCTACATACGAACTTACAAAACAGCTCATACAAAGCGAGGAAAGACCTACCTGCATATTTATGCCCGACGATTTCTCGGCGATAGGCGGCTACAACGCCATTGCAGACTGCGGGCTGAAAATACCCGACGATATTTCAGTGGTGGGTTACGACGGAATTGCTTATTCCGAATTTCTTTCGCCAAAGCTTACATCTTACAGGCAGGACGCCGTGAAGATAGGTGCTGCGGCGGCGAGAAAGCTTATCTCGCAGATCGAAAATCCATCTACCACATTCGCTGAGGTGATAACGGTAGACGGTGAGATCCAAAAGGGCGCTTCGGTAGCAAGCCCACCAGGATCGACAAAATAACACTTGGCATTAGCACGAAGCAAAAACGCTTCGGTAATGATATTTAATTGTAATGCAACTTTAAGGAGGAAATTTATTATGACAAAGCTTAAAAGAATTCTTGCCGGCTCGCTTGCACTCTGCATGGCAGGCTCGATGCTTACCGCTTGCGGCGGCGATGACAGCTCTAAGAGCGATTCCAAGGCAGCAGACAACGCCAGCAAGGCAGGCGGAAATACTGCTACCCCCGTTGACGACGCTGACATCCCTGCGGCTGACAGCCTCGTAAACACCGGTAAGAAGTACAACATCTATGTATGGAACACCGAGTTCAAGGAGAGATTTGAAACTTACTACTGGCCTAACAGAGATGAAGCTCTTTGGGACGGCGTAGAAGTAAACTGGGTAACCAACTCTAACGAAGGCAACGTTTACCAGACCAAGCTCGACGAAGCTATCTCCGGACAGAACGACGCTAAGGACGACGACAAGATCGATATGTTCCTCGTAGAGGCTGACTACGCTCTGAAGTATGTAGATTCCGACATCTGCCTCGATGTAAGAAAAGAAGTTGGTATCTCTGAGAGCGATACTGCTAACCAGTACAAGTATACTCAGGATGTTATGACCGACAGCAACGGTATCCTCAAGGGTCTTTCTTGGCAGGCTACTCCGGGTCTGTTCCTCTACAACGCTGACTACGCTAAGGACGTTCTCGGAACTGATGATCCTGAAGAAGTACAGGCTATGCTCTCTGACTGGGATAAGTTCAACGATGTAGCTGCTAAGATGCAGGAAAAGGGCATCGCGATGGTTTCCGGTTTCGATGATACATACAGATGCTTCTCCAACACCGTTTCTTCTCCTTGGGTAACTGACGGAAAGATCACCATCGATCCTCAGATCTCCGCATGGGTTGATCAGACTAAGGACTACACCGATAAGGGCTACAACAACAAGACCTCCCTTTGGGACGATGCTTGGAAGGCCGGTCAGAAGATCGACGGTAAGACCTTCGGTTACTTCTTCTCTACTTGGGGCATTCCTTTCACCCTGCTGCCTAACACTCTTGATAAGTCTGTTGACGACGGCGGTAAGGAAGAAGAAGGCAACGGCGGCTACGGCAAGTGGAGAGCTTGCGCTGGTCCTCAGGCTTACTTCTGGGGCGGCACATGGATCTGCGGCGCTTACGGTTCTGACAACATCGCTATCACCCGCGACATCATGCTGAAGCTGACCTGCGATACCGACATCATGAAGAAGATCACCGAAGAGCAGCAGGATTACACCAACAACAAGGAAGCTATCAAGCAGCTCATCGACGGCGGCTACAGCAATGCGTTCCTCGGCGGACAGGATCACCTCTCGCTCCTTACCGAGGCTGCTGACAACATCGACCTGAGCAACAAGCTTTCTGCTTATGACCAGGGCTGCAACGAGCAGTTCCAGGCTGCAATGAAGGACTACTTCCTCGGCAACGTAACTTATGATGAAGCTCTTGAGAACTTTAAGAAGAACATCACTAACGTTTACAGCACTCTGACTATGGACTAATTCATAAAAAGAGCATTACAATGTAAATAAATGAAGATGGGGGGCGGAGGTAATCCTCTCCCCCATTTTTATTTTTCTTTTTAATAATTACCAATACTTAATTTGAAAATTGCAGGTGAAAATTCATGAAAAGAAAAAGTATTAGCTACGCGAAGTGGGGCTATATTTTCCTTATTCCCTTCTTTTTAGTATATGCTGTTTTCTCGTTAGCACCTTTGATCCAGACGTTTTATTACAGCTTCATCGATTACAGTGTAAACACGGGCGCGGTAGCGAGCGTAAGAAACCCTGTACCTGCTGCTGACAACGTAGTAAACAACGGCTTCTGCGGATTTAAGAACTACTCCAACGTTATCGGAAGCGGCGGCATATTTACCGAATCGCTGATAAATACCATGATTCTATGGCTTATCGGCTTTATCCCGCAGATAATCGTTTCTCTGCTGCTCGCAGTTTGGTTCACTGATATAAGACTCAGGCTCAAGGCTCAGGGATTTTTCAAGACCGTTATCTACTTGCCTAACGTTATCATGGCTTCGGCTCTTTCGCTGCTTTTCTATTCGCTCTTTACTCAGGGCGGCGCGATGTACGAGCTGATCTATAACATTACCGGCAACGAGCAGTCTTGGCTGAATACCGCAGGCGGTTCGCGCGTGGTAGTTGGATTTATCAACTTCATGATGTGGTACGGCAACACTACCATACTCCTCATGGCAGCTATTATGGGTATAGATACTTCGCTGTATGAAGCAGCTCAGATCGACGGTGCAAACCCCAGCCAGACATTCTGGCAGATCACTATTCCGCTTATCAAGCCTATTCTGGCTTACGTTCTCGTAACATCTATGATAGGCGGTCTGCAGATGTACGACGTACCTTACATCATCGGCGGCAAGGCGGGCGGCGCTAATGGCAAACTTATGACCGTAGTTTCGCAGATACAGCAGGGTAAAAACTCGGCTGTCGGCAATGTTGCTGCACTTTCAGTACTTGTATTCATCGTTTCCGCTATTCTCGGCTTCATAACCCTTAAAGTTATGGACGATAAGAGCATAAAGACAAGATACAAGAAAAATAAAAAGAAGAAAGCTTAATTTAGGAGGTTATGTTTTATGGCACGAATCGAAGGCGTAGCCGGCACTACTGACAGCCGGACCGCACTTACTGTAAGAAGAGTCATAGCATATGTCGTTCTGATTTTGCTTGTAATAATTTCTCTTCTTCCTTTCTATCTGCTTATAATCAACGCTACAAGAGGTAAAGTTCAGACAGGCTTGCAGTTTTACCCTGGCAAGGCGCTCGGCGGAAACTTCAAGACACTTTTGTCTGAGAATTATAAACAGACCTACGGCGATTTCTTCCGCTCGTTTGCAAACAGCTTGATAATCGCTGCATTCACCACGGTACTTTCCGTATACTTCTCGGCTCTGACAGCATATGCTATCCATGTATATGACTTCAAGCTGAAAAAGATAGCGCACACATTCATCCTTATAGTTATGATGGTTCCTACTCAGGCTTCGGCTATCGGTCTTTACAGAATGCTGAAGAACATGAACCTGCTCGACAGCTACATTCCGCTGATCGTGCCCGCTGTTGCGGCTCCTGCTGTATACTTCTTCATGATCCAGTACATGGCTTCATCGCTGCCGCTGGAGATTGTTGAAGCAGCCCGAATAGACGGCTGCGGCGAGTTCAAAACGTTCAACACCATTGTAACGCCAATACTCAAGCCGGCATTCGCCGTACAGGGCATATTCACATTCGTATCAAGCTGGAACAACCTCTTCATGCCTCAGATGATAATCGACACGGCTGAGAAGAAGACCATTCCTCTGATACTTCAGATAATGCGTGCAAACATTCAGTCGAACCCGATGGCTGCAAACGCAGGCGTTATGAACCTCTTCATGGTTCTCGCTATCCTGCCTGTTGTAGTTATCTACCTTATCCTTTCCAAGAACATTATTTCGGGCGTAGCGCTCGGTTCTGTAAAGGGCTAATAAGTTCGCAAAACTGCAAAATCAAAGCCGTACTGCTCAGCGCGAGCGGTGCGGCTTTTTTGCGTGTGCTATTGAATATCGCGGCGAAGTGTGGTATAATATAGACAGATATTGATAAGGAGAGCTGAGCTATGCTTACAAAAATATTATCCCGTGCCGAGTGTGCGAAATGTCAGATTTGCTGTTCGTTCGACAGCTACGACCTCTGGGAAACGCCAGTGATAACCGACGAGGTGCAAAGTTTGGCGTTGGAGATAGCGCCGCAGCAGAAGTTTTCATACGCGAGCGGGGCGCGGCTTTTTCGTATGGAGCGCGAGCCGGACGAAGACCTCTATTTCTGTCCGATGCTCGACCGTAAAAAGGGATGTATGCTGGGCGAGAACAAGCCTTTCGACTGTCGCATATGGCCGCTGAGGGTGATGGATTTCGAGGGCAGGCGCGTCATCGTGCTTTCGCCGGTATGTCCGACAGTTTTCAAGAAGCCGGTAGAGGAAGTGAAAGCGCTGGCAGACGAGCTTGCGCCGCGGATATTTGCCGAAGCGGACAAAACTCCAGAGATGGTAAAGCCGTACATATCGGGCTACGTAATACTCACAGTAGAGAAGAAATGAAAAACGGGACTGCTCCAGACAACGGGTGCAGTCCCAAATTTTTACCCCTCGATCTGTTTGCCGAGAAACATCGCGGCGGTCTTTGCGAGAAGCAGGTGCTGGTCGGCTGGCTGAGTGATCTCATCGGTAGCGAGAAAGGTGACCGCGCCGACAATATCGCCCGCGGAGATGATGGGCGCGGCGGCGAGCGCAAGGCTATCCACACCCTCGATGGGGCGGAGTGAAGCGCCGTCCTCAGCGGAAAAAGTCTTGCGGCTTTCGAGCAGGTCTTCGAGCGCGGGGGAAATGCGGCGTTCGGCATATTCCTTTTTCTGTATGCCCGAAACGGCGACAACGTGGTCGCGGTCGAAAATGACAGCGGGCGCGCCGCCCAGCCGCGCGATGACCTCGCAAGCCTCAGCGGCGTTTTCAAGCTCGTTTACGGGGCTGTATTTCTTAAAAATGACCTCGCTTTCGGGGCCGGTGTAGATCTCGAGGGGGTCGCCGTTACTGATAACGTTGACACTAAGAACCTTGCCTTTGCTATTTTTTATAACATTGACAAGTTGTCCGGCTGACTTTTTGCTCTCAGTGCCTTTATTAAAATTTTCGGCGGCTTTTTCGCTGACATCTGTCATTGCAGATACGCTCTCAGGTTTGTCAAGTGTACCGTATTTTAGCAGGCAGTCAATGTCAGCTTTTAGTTGAATATCTATATGATCTTCATAAACTGTTATTTTGTCGATTATCAGATTTATGTCATTTTTATCAAGGGTAGGTTTATTCAAAATATTGTCGAAAATTTCAAATACGGTTTTTGCGGTTCGGTTTACTCTTACTATGGCATTATTTTTATCCACCGCCAGTTGCAACTGGTTTTTCAGTCCCTCTATTCGCAAGGTAAGCTCGTCGATCATTTCGGTGTAGGTTTCCTCAATGATCTCTGTACGCTCAGGGTGACGCATTACATCTCTTGTCTGCTGACGTGTGAGCATTTTCATTTCAGCTTTTGCGTCCTCGATCTGTCCTTTTATCAGCTCCACGACTGACCTGCTGTTATTGCTTGCGTTCTGCTCCTTAGCAATGGAGTTTTGCAGACGTTCGATCATATCCTGCGAATTGTCACGGACTTTTTGAATGTACTCTTTTAGCAGTTTATCAAGCATATCGACCCTTGTGTGATGTGATGTACAGCCTTTAGTTCCTCGTCTGTGATATGTTCCGCAGGTATATGCGGCGGCAATATCGTTTCTGCTCATTGAGAACATTGGTGAACCGCAGTCGCCGCAGTAGAGAAATCCGGAATAAGCATTTTCGTATTTTCTTACACCACGATAGTGAGATGTGGTACGTTTTTTGAGATTCTCCTGTGCCAATGCGAACACCTTGTAATCCACGATAGGCGTGTGGTTGTTTTCAAATACAATGTGGTCAGTCTCGTGTTGCTTGACTTCATCGCCGTTTATCCTTTTGCGGCGGTATTTGCCTTGACGGAGGGTGCCTATATAGAAATCGTTTGACAATATTTCGCTGATAGTTACCAAACTCCACGTTTGTTTTGCCTCACGCTTGCACTCTTCACCGTTCGCCTCTTTTCGCATTTTCTCACACATACGAGGGGTAGGGATATGCTTTTCTGTAAGGTAATTTGCAATTTTTTTATAGCCCCAGCCCTCATTATACTTTTCAAAAATATCACGCACCACCTGTGCGGCAGGCTCGTCAACATCAAATTTCATTGTTTTGCTGTTGGTCATAACGTAACCATAAGGCACGGCACATATCCATTTGCCTTCTTCCTGACGGCGTTTTATTACTGACTTGACTTTTTTTGAGGTGTCGGTAACGGGCATTTCGTTAATGAGAAATCTAAATTGGATAGCTGTCCAATCGTCATAGGTAGGATAATCAATGTTGTCACCTATTGAGATGATCCTCATACCGGCATCACGGAGATCTTCAAGTTCTACAAGACCTTTGCTGTTGCGGCGTGAAAATCTTGAGAAGTCTTTGACGATAAGGATATCATATTCCATTCGCAGCATTTTCTTTCGCAGTTCCTGATAGCCCTCACGCTGTTCAAAAGTATATCCCGAACGGTCACGATCTTCGTAAAATTCAAGCGTGCTGTCGGGGAATTTTCGCTTTACAAAGTCAGTTATGATAGCTTTTTGGTTCTCGATAGAGGTGTTGTCCCTGTCCATTTCCTCGTCAACAGAAATTCGGCAGTAGCCTGCTATGCTGTATTTTGTGCTCATAACTTTCACCCTTTCTTTGATATATGGTACAATGTTGTCACTTTTGATTATGGATCTTACCCTTGCGGATACATACAATGTTGTTAGTTTATATGTTTTATTACAAATAATATTGTATCACATCTTTGCCCAAAAGGCAATAGGCAAAGGATATAAAAATAATGGTGGAGTGTATGTAAAGTGCACCATAGGTGCACTAGCTGTCAGAGAGTAATATTATGGTGGAGAAGATTTTCAGTACATTCGTACAGATCTTTAGAACCTGAGCGGAACACGGCAACTTTAAATTTTTCGCCGCTAAGCTCCTTTATCTTGCACTCAACCAAGTTCATAACTCTCTCATTTTGTTGTTCTGCATTGCTCAGCCAGATCTGAGCGATGCCTGATTTTTCGTTCTTTATTATCTGCAAAAGCAACACTCCTTATTACGATTTTTGCCTTTTTTGTATAGTGTTAATCAGTTTGCACATTTTGCTTTATCGCCTCGTTTCTATATGGTTTTATTGTCCGTGCTTTAAATTGACTGCCCTGTGACTCCTATTGCAAAGTTCGTATTCACGCCATTTGAGTGCGATTTCTGTAACTTGCGACCCCTAATTTTCTTTGAAAGCCGTATCTTGACCCCATAAAAAATATGCACAAAGGCTTTTCTAAAACTGCGTATTTACGGCACTTTTGCGGCGAGCTTTGCTCGTCCGCTGTGAGTGTTTCGGGGGCTGCGACCCCGAAACTTTAACTTGCAATGAAATATTTAGCTTTGGTGGTTATAGCTCTAGCTGCTTAATTGTGCAAAGTACATAATTGCTCAAATCGTTGAGTTCGACTTGCACAAGCTAACCTTATTTAAAATATCGCCCACAGCGGCTCACAAATCGCTTGTGTGGGGTTTCCATTTGGCTTTGCTAAACTTACCCGACTGAAAACTAAAGCCCACAGATCGCCACACGTTCGCTGATTTGGCTTTTACAGTAGCTTTGAAATGTTGACAGTAAAACTTGCTTTGATTTCTACCGTCACATCTTGTAAAGCAAGGTTTTGCAGGACTTTTCATACTTTCAAGGTCAGCCTGTTGACAGTAACTTCGCTAGTGTTTTTACTGTCACTGCTGTCACGCTCACGGTCGTAATGAAGAATTATCAGCCTGCAGTTTCGTGTCCGCTTGTACTCAAAATCAATGCCGTATTTTCTCAGCGTGTAACCGTTGCGAACCAGATCTCTTGTTACTCTGTTGGGATAAAATGTTTCATCAGAAACACTTTTCAGTTTCTCTATAAGTTCTGACGCCGTACCTGAAAAATCAACTTTCTTTTTGATGTAAACATACAGTGCCGCAAGAAAAATGTTGTCCTTACTTTTGGGAGCGGTCGGCTCATCGGTAACGATCCACTTTTTCAAGTCGCTATCAAAATGCAAACTTATTTCTGCGTTTTCAATGTCACGACCGACACAGAAGAGTTTAGCATTGCGACTACCACGCTTTGTTTCGATCAGAACCATACTTCCGTCTACACAGCCGCTCAGTCCTGTCGAACCTGAGATCATATTGAACGGGTCGCTGTCTTTGCATTTTCTTGTGTGATGAACCACTATGACAGTTATCTCAAGCTTGTCTGCAAGAGCTTTCAGAACGGATAGGTCTTTGTAGTCTGAACCATAGCTTGAATCAGTATCGCTGCGAACCATTTGCAGAGTGTCAATGAACACAATTTTTAGACCGCAATGTTCAATTTTAAAACTTTCGATTTGTTCTTCAAGTCCGTTGCCGATAGATTCAGACATAACAGAGAAGTACAAATTTTCAGTTGGCACATCAGTTATTTCATACAAGCGATTTTGAATACGAACGTAGCTATCCTCTAAACACAAATACAATGCCGTGCCCTGCAATGTTTTCTGACCTAAAACACTTTCTCCTTTCGCTATTGACAAGCACATATCAAGTGCTAGCCAAGACTTTCCGACCTTTGGTGCTCCTGCTAAGATATACAGACCTTGTGCAAGCAAGCCGTCTATAACGAACTCTATTGGCTTGTACACAGTTGTTATTATTTCTTCGCAGGATTTTGAGTTAAATTGTTTCAAGTTATCAGTCCTCCTATTCTGTTTTCAAGTTTCTGTTATTGTCACTGAACATAGCGAAATTTATATTCAAAACAAAAAGCTCGCAAAGACTCTTAAAATCTTTACGAGCTTATATTATTCTCCATTCTTATGGTATCGCATTTTAATACGTTTGTCAATAGTCATGGTCCATTTTCATTGTTTTGCACAGGAGATTTGATTTTGACACGGGGGTAAGATGTGCGTTTTCGCCGTCGCACTGTGAGATACCCCCTATGTCAAAACGTGTTCTCACTTATCACACCCTTATCCATTTCGTGTACAGTATTGCACAGCACTGAGATGTCCTCCGCAGAGTGTGAGCATATAAGAATAGTCTTGCCCTGCTCCTTGTATGAAAGTAGGTACTCACGCATTCCCTTTACGCCGTCCTTGTCAAGACCGTTGAACGGCTTGTCAAGAATGAGTATCTTCGGGTTTTCCATGATAGCTTGTGCCAGACCTAGCCTCTGCCGCATACCAAGACTATATTTGCGGACGTGCCACTTTAGGTCAGGGTCAAGTCCAACCTGTTTCATACTGCTTTTTATCTCATCTTTGCCGATCTTGTTGTTCAGCCCCGCAAGAAACTTGAGATTTTTGTATCCACTGTAATACGGTATAAACCCAGGTGAGCCAATTGCGGCACTCCCACTAAACGAAAAGTTACGGTATGTATAGTCGATATTGCGGTATTGAGGATAATATTGGTGAACTTTGAATGATAAAAACGTTTATTATGTAGCGTATTACTTCGTAGGATCATGGGTTATAAACTGCCTCCGCTCAAAATGGCAGAACGGATTTTATGTGATAGCAAACAGCTATATTTCGGTATAATATAAAGGCTATGCTCTCCGTAACCATATGTGTACGGAAGGCATAGCCCTGATTTTTTCTTTTCAGATGCTTATTCAGTTTTCTCCGCAAGGTTCACTATCTTCTTGCCCTGTTTCTCAGCATATTGTATCGTGCGGTATGCTACGCCGCTTTTGTGCTGAATACAGCACACTACAAGGTCTGATCGGTCTATCATGGCTCCGATTGCGGACTTGGATAGCAGACTTCGGGTGTGCTTCGAACGATTCAGCACACACCTCGACTTCATAATAATAGTCAAGGTACTCCTTTTCATTGGCACGGTACTCCGCTTTCATATATGGCAGGACAAGTGTAAAATGGGTATTGCCGTAATTGTAACTGCGGACAGCTCGCTTAATGGCAGCAGAAGCAAGCAAATCAAAATTTCCGTTCCATCCGATCAGGAAGTCAACATACTCTTTCTGCGTTATCAGGTCATGCAGGAGCTTGTCAAGGCGTTATTCTATCTCCGTTCCACGCTCTATGTATCTATGCCCGAAAAAGCTGACAGTGTAGATGTTCATAACTTAATTCCTTTATATAATACTATACACATAGTAGCATTGAATATGTATATTGTCAAGAGGTAACAATCAAGATAGAATATTATTGAGGGGTGATGTTATGGACGGCTCTAAATCGGTCATTACAATAAAGGAATATGGTAAGATCAGCATACACCTGAAAGAGATAATGGACAGCAAATGTATCACACGGAACTACCTTGCAAGGATCTCCAATACTCGCTTTGAGGTCATCAACAAGTGGTACAATGGTGTTGTAGAAAAAATGGACTTGGATATTCTCGCCCGTATCTGCTATGTGTTGGAATGTTCTCCTGCCGATATAATCAAATATGATAAACAGTGAAGCGTTTTAGCCTTATGGGTTGAGACGCTTTTTGTATTTTTCTCGGTGAAAACGGAGAAAAAACTCGATTTGATGATTGACTAATTGTGCAGTTTTTGCTATAATTATAGGATAGATAGTAACTATTTGATAGCATACTAAACGAAAGCGAGTTATGACTTATGATAGATAATAAGAAAGAGCAGGAACGTGCTGAGCTGCACCGCACGATATGGGGAATCGCTAACGATCTGCGTGGCAGCGTAGACGGCTGGGACTTCAAGAATTATGTTCTTGTTATGCTGTTTTACCGCTATATCTCGGAAAATCTGACCAACTATATCAATGCAGGAGAGATTGAAGCAGGCACTCCCGATTTTGATTATACAAAGCTGTCGGACGATGAAGCGGAAACTGCCCGTGAGGATATGGTGCAGACTAAGGGCTTTTTCATTCTGCCGTCACAGCTTTTCTGTAATGTACTTGCAAAGGCTGATTCGGACGAAAACCTCAATGAAACACTTGAGGGCATATTCCGCAGCATTGAAGGCTCTGCCCAGGGCTGTGAGAGCGAGGACGATTTCAAGGGGTTGTTCGACGATTTCGATGTGAACAGCAACAAGCTCGGCGGAACTGTCGCAAAGCGTAACGAACGCCTTGTAAAGTTGATGAATGGTGTCGCTTCTATGCAGCTCGGTGATTATCAGGAGAACTCCATTGATGCGTTCGGTGATGCCTATGAGTATCTCATGGGTATGTACGCTTCAAATGCAGGCAAGTCCGGCGGTGAGTATTACACTCCGCAGGAGGTTTCCGAACTGCTCACACGGCTTGCAACGGCAGGAAAAACTGAGGTCAACAAGGTCTATGATCCTGCCTGTGGTTCGGGTTCGCTGTTGCTGAAAGCCGCCAAAATTCTTGGAAAAGACAAGGTGCGTCAGGGCTTTTTCGGGCAGGAGATCAACATTACTACATACAACCTCTGCCGTATCAATATGTTCCTGCACGATATCGACTACGATAAATTCAATATTGCTCATGAGGATACGCTGACAGAGCCGCAACACTGGGACGATGAGCCGTTTGAGGTCATTGTATCAAATCCCCCGTACTCGATCAAGTGGGAGGGCGACGCTAACCCTCTGCTGATAAACGATCCCCGTTTCTCGCCTGCGGGTGTGCTTGCTCCGAAGTCAAAGGCTGACCTTGCTTTCATTATGCACTCACTTTCGTGGCTTGCGAATAACGGTGCCGCTGCTATAGTATGTTTTCCCGGCGTGATGTATCGTGGCGGTGCAGAAAAGAAAATACGCAAGTATCTGATCGACAACAACTTTGTTTACTGTATTATTCAGCTCCCTGACAATCTGTTTTACGGCACTTCTATCGCAACCTGTATTATGGTGCTGAAAAAGAACAAGACCGCAAACAGCACACTTTTCATCGACGCTTCAAAGGAGTGCGTCAAGGTCACGAACAACAACAAACTGACCGAGGAGAATATCTCAAAGATCGTGGCAGCCTTCACCGAACGCACAGACAGCGAATACTTCTGCCGTCTTGTGCCTAATTCTGAAATTGCCGAGAATGACTATAATCTGTCCGTTTCGACTTATGTTGAGCAAGAGGACACAAGAGAGGTCATTGACATTGCAGTGCTGAATGCGGAGATCGCTGAGATCGTCAAGCGTGAAGATGTGCTGAGGGCAGAGATAGACCGCATTATTGCGGAGATCGGAGATTGATTTATGACTGATGTATTAAAAAACTATGGATTTTGGCTCTCAGTTATAACAGTTTTGGCAGCAGTTATTGCACTTTTTCAATCACATAAACAAGTCAAAATCAGTAATAGGCAAGCACTTTTAGACAGAAGAATCAACAAGTTTTTATTGTTTAAAGATTTATTAGCAAATTATAGTAATAGTATAACCTTGTTGGAAGAATCTATTTTAAGTCAAGATGTTGAATTTCCTTTTATTTATCTGACTAATTGCTCTTCATTAGAAATGATTGCTAATGTGATGAAAAATCCTTTATCGCATGAAGAAAAAAACTTTTTTCTAACTAAATGTGAAGAATTGGAAAAAAGTGCTATTGAAGTTGAACTAATATTTAAAAGCTCTGTATCCAAATATATGGCTGAATTTATTATAGTTTATAAAAAACTATTACAAGCGATGCATCGTCAGCAAATTGCTTTAAATGGCTTAAAAGATAACAACTTTGATCAAAAATCTTGTATGTCGCTTGATATATTTCAAGAAAAAGTGCATGATTGGGCTGAAAAAAACAAATTATACGAAACAGCAGACACATTAAAAAAACTATATCAACTTATAAATGATAGAGAAGTTGAAAAGAAAATTAGAAAAGAGATTAGCTTAATATAGGTGATAACAATGACCAAACTTGAACAACTTATAAAAGAGCTTTGCCCTAACGGAGTAGAATACAAAAAGCTCGGTGATATTGCAACCGATATTTTCAGAGGTGCAGGGATAACCAGAGATCAGGTGACGGAAGAAGGTATTCCCTGTGTGAGATATGGCGAGATATACACTACCTATGGTATTTACTTTGATACCTGTGTTTCGCATACTGACGAAAGCACTGTACAAAGCAAGAAATACTTTGAACACGGTGATATACTCTTTGCTATCACGGGTGAAAGCGTTGAGGATATAGCAAAATCGACGGCTTATGTTGGATATGAGAAGTGTCTTGCAGGCGGTGATATTGTTGTATTAAAGCATAAGCAAAACCCGAAATACTTGTCTTATGTGCTATCAACAACTTCGGCTCAGGCGCAAAAGAGCAAAGGTAAGGTAAAAAGCAAGGTCGTTCATTCAAGCGTCCCTGCAATAAAAGATATAGCAATCCCTGTACCGCCTTTGGAGGTACAGGCTGAAATTGTCAAGATCCTTGACAATTTCACAGAGCTTACAGCAGAGCTTACAGCAGAGCTTACAGCTCGCAAAAAGCAGTATGAATACTATCGTGACCTCCTGTTAGACTTCGACGTACACGAGGGGGGGACAAATGAGTGTGAATGGCGAACAATCAAGGAGATTTTCGATATTCGTAATGGCTATACACCATCAAAATCCAATGTAGAATATTGGGAAAATGGCATCATTCCGTGGTTTCGCATGGACGATATAAGAGAAAATGGTCGTATTCTTTCAAATTCTATACAACATATCGCAAGAAAAGGCGTAAAAAAATCAGGCATATTTCCTGCCAATTCGTTGATCATGTCTACAACTGCGACTATTGGAGAACACGCATTAATTAAAACAAATTTTGTATGTAACCAACAAATAACCTGTTTTTCATTGAAACAAGAGTATAGCAGTAAGATAAATATAAAATTTGTTTTTTATCTTTTTTTCAACTTTGGCGAATGGTGCAGAAATAATGTCAATAATGGTGGGGGCTTGCCAATTATAAATACAGCTAAACTTTCAACTTATAAAATTCCTATCCCGACAATTGAAAAACAAAAGCGAATAGTATCAATCCTTGACCGTTTTGACAAGCTATGTAATGATATTTCAGAGGGTTTGCCAGCCGAAATTGAAGCAAGACGGAAACAGTATGAATATTACAGGGATAAACTTCTTTCCTTTAAGGAGCAGTAAATGGCACAAAACAAGCCTACGACCGATGAACACTATATCCCTCAGTGCTACCTGAAACAGTTTTCCTCGGACGGAGAACGCATATACCAATACGATGTTTTATCGGGCAAGCAAACTCCCGTGCCTGTTCCTACAAAAAGTGTGTGCTATCAGAAACACCTTTATGAGTTTAGGGATAGTTCGGGAGCTTTTGCATACAGAAATCTGATAGAAAAGAGCTTTGGTATCTATGAGGGAGAGTTCGCCAAAACTTTTCGTTCTATCATCTCAAAATCCCGAATCGAAGCCAATTATCACACATTATGCTTTTTGTCCCCGAAAGAAAAAGCATTATTGGTATTCTTTCTCTCGACGATGATCGTTAGAAATCCCGATATATTACAAACCGCTCATGAAACAGCATTAGAGTTTTTCGGAGACCAGATAACAGAAATATCAGCGAGAAATCTTGCACTGCAAACTTGCTTGCCGATATATAAGGCTCTCGATACTGAGGAAAGAAACCTCCTAAACCCTGTTATGTGGTTCTTTGAGGATATGTCATTCCAGATTGGTGTGGCTGATTCAGAGGTGTTTTTTACAAGCGATAGCCCTGTTATCTTATTTGGGACAAATCAGCCGGTCAAACTCGACGAGGTAATAATGCCTATATCACCCAATATAGTGCTGTTTATGAAACCTTATGATAATACAAGGAGAGGCTTTTATAACCGCCTAACGGAGTTAAGACCAGAAGATATAAAATATGTCAATAAAGCTGTTGTGACACACTGCAAACGGTGGATTTATTCTCAAACTCCATTGACTGATAAGCAAATAAAATGGATAACAAAAGAGCGAGCATCATACTGATTGTGTCAATAATAATAGTCAAAATAAATCTATGAAGGAAATACATGGGGGTAGCTATGCGATTAAGCGATATATTAAGTAAAGAACCTATGAAAGAATTTATTGCTGTAGATAATTTTGCTCCGAAAAATTCTGCTCAAATAGGAAAAAGTTATAAAATTGAAGTTGGAAAAGTTTTTCTTAATCAGAAGTGCAATAATTGTAATCAGGTTCATCAATTCTATTCGGATGAAATACTATACTTTATGCCTATTAACGCCGACTTACTAAGCATTGATTGTCGGTTAACTTGTCAATATTGTGGTAAGACTTCTGTGCCAGTATGGTTTTTAGTTCAAGTTGAAGGAATGAGTTTGACAAAAGGAAAAAAGAGCGTAAACATATTGCCTACTGCTAAAGTTAGATTACTACATAGACATATTAAGTATTCATCAGAAGTCGAGCCGGAACCTCTAAAGTATAAAAAGGAGTATTCTGATTTACTTATTAAGGCTGATCAGGCTTACTATGATCAATTAGGTGCAGGTGCTCTGGTATATTTAAGAAAGCTATATGAAATGGTAACGGTTGATGTCGCAAAAGATAACGGCGTCGCATACCAGGACAGAAACGGAAAAACGCTAAACTTTCGGGAGTTGCTTACAAGAGTAAATGGTCAATGTTCAATCATTCCACAAGAGTTCTCAGCTAACGGTTATCAGCTATTTAGCGAATTAAGTGATATTGTTCATAGTAGTTCAACTGACGAAGAAGTTGGAATGAAAAAGTATACATCTCTTAGAAGGTTGATAGTTGGAATACTTGATAATATTGATGATAAACGAAAAAAAGAAGAGTTAACAGCAGCAACAAGAGAATTGTCTTGGTCGGTTTAAGGAGGAACATAATGTCGTATATTAATATTATATCCCAATCGAATGAGAATACAGTAGTAACAGAGTATACTCCTGAACCTCGAAGTGCAGATACATACCAAAGTGAAACTGAGCTTGAAAAGAAATTTATTCATCGCCTTGAAGAATTAGGATATGAATATCTTTCTATTCACAATGAAAGCGCTTTAGTTGATAATCTTCGTCACCAGATTGAAAAGCTGAATAATTATGTGTTTTCAGACGATGAATGGAGCTTGTTCCTTAATACTGTAATAGCTAATAATAACGAAGGTATCGTTGAGAAAACAAAGACGATACAGGAAGATAGCGTAAAGGTCTTGAAACGTGATGACGGCACGTCGAAAAATATCACGCTGATCGACAAGAAGAATATCCACAACAATCATCTGCAAGTTATCAATCAGTATGAGGTCGATACTGGAAAACGGCAGAATCGCTATGATGTGACGGTGCTTGTCAACGGCTTTCCACTTGTGCATATCGAACTGAAAAGACGTGGTGTGCCTATCCGTGAAGCGTTCAACCAGATAGACCGCTATCAGCGTGACAGCTTTTGGGCAGGCTCAGGGCTGTTTGAGTATGTGCAGATATTTGTTATTTCCAACGGTACGAATACGAAATATTACAGCAACACTACTCGTTTCAATGCCGTGAAAGAAGCGGGCAAGTCTAAGAAAAAGACCAAAACAAGCAATTCCTTTGAGTTTACGAGCTTTTGGGCTGATGCGAGCAATAAGGTCATTCCTGATCTTGTGGACTTTACAAAGACTTTTTTCGCAAAGCATACTATCCTCAATATACTGACAAAATACTGCATTTTCACAAGCGAAAATCTGCTGCTCGTTATGCGTCCGTATCAGATCGTTGCAACAGAGAGAATACTCAACCGTATAGAAATTGCCAATAACTACAAGAAATACGGCTCTGTTGCAGGCGGTGGATATATCTGGCATACAACAGGTTCGGGCAAAACCTTGACCTCGTTCAAGTCGGCTCGACTGGCTTCAAAGCTCGAATATATCGACAAGGTGCTGTTTGTCGTTGACCGTAAAGACCTTGACTATCAGACGATGCGTGAGTATGACCGTTTTGAAAAGGGTGCCGCCAACAGCAATACCTCGACTACGGTTCTGAAAAGACAGCTCGAAAATCCTGACTGCCGTATCATCATCACTACCATTCAGAAACTCGCTACATTCATCAAAAAGAATAATACCCACGAAGTCTATGACAAGCGCGTAGTCATAATCTTTGATGAGTGTCATAGAAGTCAATTTGGTGATATGCACCAGGCAATTACCAAGAAATTCAAGAAGTATCACCTATTCGGCTTTACAGGTACGCCTATATTTGCTATCAATTCGGGTACAAGCAAAAATCCGAACCTACGCACCACGGCACAGGCTTTCGGAGATCAGCTTCATTCCTATACGATCGTTGACGCTATCAATGACAAGAATGTTCTTCCGTTCCGTGTGGACTATATCAAAACTATGGACAAAGAAGAAGATATCGAAGATGTCAAAGTATGGGACATTGACCGTGAAAAGGCATATATGTCCCCGAAACGTATCTCACTTGTGACCGAATATATCTTAGACCACTTTGACCAAAAGACCTACCGTAAGGCTTTTGAGCGCACATACAGCTATAACGTGCTGACAAATGTTTCAGAGGTGGCTGATGCGAAAAAGCGTGAGCAGGTGCAGGAGATCAAGCAGAAACAGCGTGTTAGCGGTTTCAACTCCATATTTGCGGTATCCTCGGTGCAGGCTGCCAAACTCTATTATGAGGAATTCCTGAAACAGATGACTGCTAACCCCGAAAAATCTTTGAAAATAGCGATAATATACAGCTACGGAGCGAATGAGGAAGATCCCGACGGTATCCTTGATGAAGAAAATCCCGAAGATACCTCTGCACTCGATTCCACTTCAAGAGATTTCCTTGAAAAAGCTATCAGTGACTATAACAAGCAGTTCAATACCAATTACGATACGTCAAGCGACAAGTTTCAAAGTTACTATAAGGACGTTTCACTCCGTATGAAGAATAAGGAGCTTGACCTACTGATTGTAGTCAATATGTTCCTGACAGGCTTTGATGCAACTACACTCAATACGCTGTGGGTAGATAAAAACCTGAAAATGCACGGTCTGATACAGGCGTACAGCCGTACTAACCGCATACTCAACTCTATCAAAACATTCGGCAATATCGTATGTTTCAGAGCATTGCAGAAGCGGACGGACGCTGCTATCTCCCTTTTTGGAGATAAAGAAGCCGGCGGTATTGTGACCTTGCAGAGTTTCGGTGATTATTACAACGGCTATGAGGACAGCAAGGGCAAGCACGTTGACGGCTATGTGGATATGATAGACAAACTGCTGAAAGATTTTCCGCTTGACGAACTGCAGATCATAGGAGAAGAACGGCAGAAGGAGTTTATAGCTCTACTCGGTGCTATCCTGCGTATGCGTAATCTGCTTGTGAGCTTTGATGAGTTTGAGGGCAGAGAGATCATCTCGGAGAGAGATTTTCAGGACTATCTCGGACGGTATCAGGACTTGCGTGATGAGTGGAAGGCTCGCCGTGAAAGAGGTGAATTGACCGATATTGACGATGATATTGTCTTTGAAATAGAGCTTATCAAGCAGATAGAGATCAATATCGACTATATTCTTATGCTTGTAACAAAGTATCACGACAGTCATTGTACGGATAAGGAAGTGCTTATCACCATTCAGAAGGCGGTTGATTCTAGCCCTGAGCTGAGAAGCAAGAAAGACCTTATCGAGAATTTCATTAACGGCATCAACGATGTTGATGATGTCATGAACGAGTGGCACAGCTATGTTGCCGAGGAGCGCGAAAAGGCGCTTGTTGCTCTGATAACCGAGGAAAAGCTCAAAGAGGAAGAAACAAGGGCATTTGTAGCAGGTGCTTTCCGTGACGGCGGTATCAAGACAACAGGTACGGACATAGACAAAATACTGCCTGCCGTGTCCCGTTTCGGCGGGGGAGGCGGCAACCGCAAGGCGAAGAAAGAAACAGTCATTGAGAAGCTAAAGGCTTTCTTTGAACGATTTTGGAATATAGGCTGATTGCAGTCCAATAGCCCAAAGTCTAATGACACACTGTGGATGATACAGCCTTTTATATCAGGATATGATTTGTTTGCGTTTTCAAGAGTATGGCAGCAGAGCGAAACTCTCATATTATCTTCAATAGCTATCCCCAGCGGCATCAGATCAAATTGGTCTTCTTCGTGGATCTTCATCATTTCATCTGCAAGCACCTGATACTTCCAAGGGGCGTTTTTATGGCTGAGATGATCGTAAAATGCTTGTCTTGTAACCTCCAAAGCCTTGCAGTAAAAACTGATCCTTCCTGTGATCCTACCGTCATCAGTCTTTTTGGAAATGAACTTTAACCGTTCTTCTTTCCTGACTTCCGACGGTTCGCGGCGAAAAAAGCAGATGCTTCCTCCAGAAATTCATTCAGTTCTTCAAGCTCTCGGTTTTTCTTTTCAAGTTCTTTTATCCGTTTGTTTGCTGCCTGGAGCTGCTGCCTTGGTGGCAATCTCCTTTGCGAGCTTTATTGCCTGCTTTTTAAACTCTTCATCATATTGTTTTCCCGTTCCCATTGATGACACACTCCTTTGTTTTTATTATACTTTGATTGTTTTGTATGTGTAAAGTTTTATTATACAGGATTATTCTTTCTGACGGATCCCACTTGCTCCATATGTTGAACGCTTTTTGGGCGTTCTTGAATATGTCGTCAATAGAACGTTTGGTGTTTAGTTTTTCGTCAATGTAATCGGTATGGCCTTCATAAGCAAGGGCAAGTTGATTTTTTAAATCAAGAAATTTGTTATTAACAGGCGTGCCATAGGCAACACCTTATCAACGATTGTTTGGTAAAGTTTGGGCGGTTGGTTTTACAACAATAAAACCGAAAGGACAGATACAAATGATCGATGCGATGTATAATTACAGACAGGGTGAAATCCACTACGCCGAGTTCTCCGATGAGTTTAACAAGCTCTGCATACCGTTTGAAAATTCACTGAACGAGGAGCAGATTGAAGTGTTCCACAAGATACTGGACTGAGTGAGCGATACTGCTGCTGATGAAATGCGTTCCGCATACAAGGTCGGTTTCAAGGACGGTGCAGCTATGATGCAGGAGATTCAGGACTAAAATAATTACAGAATAAAAAAAGGGAATGTTTTCGTGATCGGGGCATTGCCCTTTGACGACCCATAAGTATAGTATAGCAAGCTATAACCCAAAGGTTCAAACCATATAACCAATCGAAACTTCTCAAAGCCTTCTTTTCATGGTATAATATACACAAGGAACACGAATCGGAGGTGTTATCATGGAAGAAAAGGCAAAAAAGAAACTGACGGTCAAGGGACTTCTGAAAGCGTTTCTTGTTGTCCTGCTGATACTTGTCATCCTATCGCTTATCATCATTTTTGGCGGCAAGGGCAACAAGAATGATAATGCGATTATCAGAGGCGAAAGTGGAACGAAGTCGCTTGTGGTATATTTCTCTCAGGCAGAGGTAGTTGATCTCGACAAGACCGATGCTGTTTCATCGGCAAGTATGAGAACGGATAACAGCAGAAATGTTTACGGCAACACAGAGTACGTTGCAAGACTGTTTCAGCAAGCAACGGGTGCAGATCTGTACAGTATTCAGACAAGCAGGCTCTATTATGAGAGTTATCCGCTGACGGCTTATCGTGCGTTCTGGGAGGAACTGTTTAACACTCGTCCGAAGCTGATCGGACTTCCCGATGATCTCGATCAGTATGATACGATCTATATCGGATTTCCCGTATGGTGGTTCAATGCTCCGATGCCGATAGGTTCTTTCTTTGAGGAATACGATGTCAGCGGAAAGACCATTGTTCCGTTCTGCACAAATCAGGGCAGCGGTGTTGATTCGGGCTATGAGCTTCTGAAGGACGAATGTGACGGAGCAACGGTCGCAGAGGGTTTCAACGGAAACAATACCGATCTGAATGAAGTAACAAACTGGCTGAAAAGTCAGGGATATATCAATGACTAATGGGAGGTAAACTATGGAATATGTACAGCTCAACAACGGGATCAAAATGCCCATGCTCGGCTACGGCGTGTATCAGGTGACAAAGAACGAGTGCGAGAGGTGTGTGACCGATGCACTTTCGGTGGGCTATCGTCTGATTGACACGGCACAGAGCTATTTCAACGAGGAAGAAGTTGGTGCAGCTATCACAAAATCGGGTATTCCTCGCGAGGAGATTTTTCTCACAACTAAGGTCTGGGTGGAGCATTACGGCTATGAGGAGTGCAAGAAATCGCTCTATACTTCCCTCGAAAAGCTGAAAACCGACTATCTCGACCTGATGCTCCTGCACCAGCCGTTCAGCGATTATTACGGTGCATACCGTGCATTGGAGGAGCTTTACAACGAGGGCGTTCTCCGTGCGATCGGCGTATCCAACTTCTATCCCGACAGACTGGTAGACATCGCCAGCTTTGCAAATATCGTGCCAATGGTAAATCAGGTGGAAACGCACGTCCTCAATCAGCAGAAGGTCGCCAAGGAGTACATGGACAAGTACGGCGTACAGTGTGAGGCGTGGGCACCCTTCGGCGAGGGCAGAGGTGGTCTGTTTGAGAATGAAACGCTCATAAATATCGGCAAAAAATATGGCAAGACCTCCGCACAGGTCATGCTCCGCTGGAATATTCAGCGCGGTGTTGTTGTGCTGCCGAAGTCCACACACAGAGAGCGAATGATACAGAATATCGATGTTTTCGACTTCACGCTCACTGATGAAGATATGACAGCGATTGCCGCCCTCGACACTGCGACAAGCTCGTTCTTCTCCCACTACGATCCTGCAATGGTGGAGTGGTTCGTGAAGATGGTCAAGGAACGCAAGAAGAACAATCGCAGTGAGAAGGAAACAAAGAACTGGTAAGGAGTAATGATATGAGCATTTTATTTATCAACGGCAGCCCGAATCCTGATGGAAATACTGCCGGACTTGCGAAGATACTGCTGAATGGTAAGAATTACGAAACACTGAATCTGACAGACTATGTGATCGGCGTGTACGGACAGAAGCTCCCTAACGATCAGTTTGATGAGGTGATCGCAAAGATCAAGGCGGCAGATGTACTTGTGATCGGCTCTCCACTTTACTGGCACAACATCTGTGGCAGTGTGCGTACTTTGCTTGACAGATGCTATGGTCCGGTCGGGCAAGGAGAACTGAGCGGTAAGCTGTTCTTTATCTTTCAGGGAGCAGCACCCGAAAAGTGGATGCTTGAAGCCGGAGAATATACAATGTCACGCTTTGCAGGGCTTTACGGACTTTCCTATGAGGGTATGATCGTGAACTCCTCCGATGCAAATATTCTGTCTGCAAAGGTATAAAATGTACGAAAGACCTGTCTGATATATTTGGACAGGTCTTTTGGAATTAACCTAAAGGTTCATACTTGCTTTTTCGTCGGTGCTGTGATATAATGGAATATAGCAGATCTCTACGAAGGGAGAATTATTATGTATAATCATCAGCTCGACACATTTATCGTTGTCGCAGACAGCGGCAGCTTCAATAAAGCGTCGGAAGCACTGTTTATCTCGCCGCCTGCGGTCATCAAGCAGATCAATCTGCTGGAAGACAGTCTTGGTGTCCGTCTGTTTACACGCACGCACAGAGGATTACAGCTCACAAAGGCAGGACAGTCGGTCTATGAGGATGCGCGGTATATCATCGCCTATTGCCGTGAATCGGTGGAGCGGGCGAAGAAAGCCGATGACACACAACCGTCTGTACTTCGTATCGGTACATCGACCATGACACCCGGACAGACCATTGTGGATATGTGGACGCAGATCAGAGAGGAGATCCCCGACATCAAATTCCAGCTCGTCCCCTTTGAGAACACTCCCGAAAACGCAAGAGAGATACTCAAAAACATGGGAAAGAACATTGACATCGTATGCGGAGTTTATGATGAACGAGCGCTGAAACACTGGCAGTGTGCGGCGCAGTTCGTAGCAGATGTACCTATGCGCTGTGCAGTATCGGTCTATGATCCTCTTGCGAAAAAAGACAGGCTGACAGTGGAAGACCTGCACGGCAGGTCGATCATGCTGATCCGTGAGGGCTGGAACGAGGAAACGGACAGGCTCCGCAAATGGCTCACGGAAGAACACCCTGAGATCAACATTGTGACATTTGATTTCATCAATCTCTCGGTGTTCAACGATTGCGAGAACAGCGATCATATCCTGATGTGTATTGATATGTGGTCAAATGTCCACCCGCTGCTGAAAACACTGCCTGTGGACTGGGACTATTCCATGCCCTTCGGTCTGCTTCATGCACCTAAACCGAGCAAGACCGTGAAGCGGTTCCTGAATGCGGTGAAAAAGCTGAATAAGTAATAACCCAAAGGTTAATAGGTCATAACAAACGGAGACTTCTCATGAGGTCTCCGTTTTGCTATAATATAGGTAAAGAAAACCGAAACGGAGGTATTACTTATGAAACTTACAATAAAAATCATGATTCCATTCCTGATGATCGCAGGATTGCTCACAGGCTGTGGAAGTCAGGTAACAACAGGTTCAAAAGCTGAAACAACACAAGCAACAAAAACAAAAACGACTACGGCAGTATCAGAACAAGAAACGCAGACAGAAACAGAGCAAACACCACAAGCTACTGATGCTGTGACCGAAGCTCCCGAAGAAACGACTGATGAGACCGTTGACAGTAATATTCTTGTGGTCTATTATTCGGCTCAGGAGCATACCAAAGGTGTGGCAGAGATCGTTGCCGATGCGCTTGGAGCAGATGTATTTGTGATCGAACCTGTGGATATTTACACAGAGGACGACCTCAACTGGACGAATGAGCAGAGCCGAATCGTGACAGAGCATAATGACGAGAACCGTCACACAGAGCTTGTTTCCACGACTGTTGAGAACTGGGACAGCTATGATACTGTTCTGATCGGCTATCCCCTCTGGTGGAGAGAAGCCTCATGGGTGGTCAATGATTTTGTAATGGACAATGATTTCAGCGGGAAAGACGTTATCCCGTTCTGCACATCAATGTCAGACGGCATTGGCGACAGCGGTGTTCACCTTGCTGAAATGGCAGGTACGGGCAACTGGCTCGAAGGTATGCGGTTCAGTGAATATTACGATACTGCCGAAGTTACAGAATGGGTAGATAGTCTGAATTTGCAGTAAACGGTCAACACATCTTTCAGAAAGGAGCGAAGGAGATGAACGTTATAAAACGCTTTGCATTACTTGGAACAGTACTGATGTCATTTCTGACAGGCTGCGGAACACAGCAGGAAAACACAGCGAACTCGCAGACGATACCAAAAGCCGCCGTAAGTTCAGATACGGTGAAGGAGATCGCCCAGACGGGTATGAGTACCGCCGTTCCCGATATATATTTGCAGCCGATCGAACAGTCAGGAACAGTCACGCAGATCACTTATGACAGCAAGGACTTTGTCCGTGACGAGAGCGATATTACTAAGACTGCATACGTCTATCTTCCCTACGGCTACGATGAAAACGACACCGAAACACGCTACAACATCTGCTACTTGATGCACGGCTGGGGCGGTCATGCAGGTGAGTATTTTCAGTACGCAAACATCACGGATATGCTGGACAATATGATCGCTAAGGGCGATATTCCGCCTACGATATTTGTGTCCGCCACATTTTATAACGACAATTCAGACACGGGCTTTTCCGGTTCTGTTGCGGAGTTCAGACAGTTTCACCGTGACTTTGAGGAATACCTGATGCCTGCGGTAGAGGGACAGTTCCACACCTATGCGGAAAGCACCTCGCCCGACGATCTGAAAGCCAGCCGTGACCACCGAGCCTTCGGCGGATTCTCCCTCGGCTCGGTGACAACGTGGCTGCAATTCTGCTATGATTCCGACTATATCCGCTACTTCCTGCCCATGAGCGGTTCGTGCTGGTACTATGGAGGTTACGGCGATTTCCAGATCGAAAAAAACGTGGACTTCATTCAGCAGCTCATTCAGGACAACGACCTTGACGAGCGTGGTTTCTTCATCTATCACGGTGTCGGCACGAATGATACGGTGAAGTCCCAGTCCATTGACATGGCGGAGAAAATGCTCTCCCGCAGCGATATTTTCACGCCCGACCACTACGTTTTCTATCAGCGTGAGGGCGGTCAGCACGATCATGTTTCCTGTCGTGAGTTCATGTACAACGCTCTGCCGCTGTTCTTCGGAGGTGAGAACGTGCAGACAGATAGCTTTACTGAAAATACAACAGTCGCAGAGGTCAAAGCAAATGTAGCTTTCGGTGATTTCGGCAGACTGCTTTTTCCCGTGGACAGGACTGTTTCCGACGATATGACACTGAAAGATGTGAGTTCAAGCAGTACCTACACATGGTACAATTATATCAAGCCCGAAAAGACCGTTGAGATCGTCAATTACCTGAAAAACGCCGCAGAAAGCGGTCAGCAGATATTTTACAACATCTACACCGAGGAGGAAATGCAGGCGGATAGCAGTCTGCGTGACACGGGACTTTTCTTCTTCAAGGGTGAGGACAATGCGAAATTTGCTGTGTGCAATGCAGGCGGCGGATTTGCCTATGTGGGGGCGATGCACGACAGCTTTCCTCATGCTCTTGAACTGTCAAAAATGGGCTATAATGCCTTTGCACTGATCTACCGTCCCGATGCTCCCTATGATGACCTTGCGAGGGCGATCGAGTTTATTCATGACAATGCCAACACGCTGAAAGTCGATCCTGATGATTATTCTTTATGGGGCGGCTCGGCAGGTGCAAGAATGGCGGCAATGCTTGGTAATTCGGACTATTTGCAGCAGCTCACAGGTCGCACTGACATCGGACAGGCAGGTGCGGTCATCATGCAGTACACAGGCTACACATACACTTCAAAGGCGGACGCTCCGACTTATGTTTGTGTGGGAACGAGTGACGGTATTGCAAATTGGAAAACGATGCAGAGCCGCCTGAATACCCTTGAAAGCTATGGTATCCCCACGGAGTTCCATGCCTATGAGGGACTTCCGCACGGCTTCGGACTCGGCACGGGAACAGTCGCTGAGGGGTGGATCTACGATGCTGTGAACTTCTGGGAGGAGCAGTTTTAGGAAACGATCCCAACAAATCGTGAGCCTGCCAATTTACAGAACTGGCTGCTGACCAAGGCAAAAAATGCACACGGCAATGACTACGATCTGAACCATGATGAGCGATGGGATGTGTTTGATCTCTGCCTGATGAAACGTGAGCTTTTGAATGGAAACATTGAATTCGGTACACAGGAAAAAGACGGCTTTATCGTGGATAATGTGCTGCATTCCGATACACAGGGCGATATCCATTTTTCAAGCTATATCCCCGAAAGCTATGACGGCTCTGAACCCTATGCGTTGTTTGTAACGCTCCCCGGTTGGGAGGGGCTGTACTTTCAGGGCGTGGGTGCGAACCTCGGTGAAAGCTATCCTTTTGAAACAAGAAATAATCCTGTATAATAAAACTTGACACATACAAAACAATCAAAGTATAATAAAAACAAAGGAATGTGTCATCAATGGGAACAGGAAAACAATATGATGAAGAGTTTAAAAAGCAGGCAATAAAGCTCGCAAGCTTCAGGCAGCAAACAAGCGGATCAAAGAACTTGAAAAGAAAAACCGTGAGCTTGAAGAGCTTAATGAATTTCTGGAGGAAGCATCTGCTGACGGTATGATCAGTTTTTACTGCAAGGCTTTGGAGGTTACAAGACAAGCATTTTACGATCAT
>ENA-OPWR01000225-OPWR01000225.1-human-gut-metagenome-genome-assembly--contig:-NODE-225-length-57083-cov-12.143649_pt1 | contig 57083 bp, 77 predicted proteins | sample MGYA00241507_ERZ502006 | MGnify/ENA primary metagenome ERZ502006 (study PRJEB25962, sample SAMEA2043041) | human gut metagenome | biome: human gut; feature: human-associated habitat; material: faeces...
GTTGGGAAACCGTGATGGTCTACAACATCCTCAAAAACCTTGTTTACACCGGAACACTGGTCAGCCGCAAAATGAAGTCCTGCGGTGTCGGCTCAAAAAGGCGTGTTGTCAATGAGCCGATTATCGTAGAAGGTACGCATGAAGCTATTATCAGCAAGGAAGACTTTGAGCTTGCTCAGAAGGTCATTCGAGGCGGAGGTCGGAATCCCACGCGCAAGCAGCATGACTATCCGCTCAAGGGACTCGTCCGCTGCGGTAACTGTAAACGTGCTATGACACGCCGAAAGAACAAGGCTGGCATTCGATACTTCCAGTGCATTCACTCGGTCAACAACGGAAACACAGACTGTCCGGTTGGAAGGAGCTTTCCGGAAATGGATATTGAGAAGATAGATAGCTGAATTTGCCTATACACGGAAACCCGCCAGAAATGGCGGGTTTCTTCTATTTTGCAAAGGAGTTGAGATTTATGAAAGACTTTTCAGGCTACGAAGATTTCAAGGCGTGGTTTGACAATGCGGCAAGCGCAGACAGGATGACCGCCAAAAGCAATCCGCTGACGCTGAACGAAATATGCTACCTCATTCGCAAGGCGGGTATCGACTGCTCCGTTAGTTGGAGGACTGATGATGGGTTCAAAGTCATTCCGTCAATCAAGGAAGCGCTCATCCCCACACGATACTTGCAGATGAAAATGAAACTGGTGGACTTCGAGCCGGCAGACCCGAATCATTATGATGATTCCACGTTCAAGGGGTACGTCCAAGTTGATGTAATCCCCGAATATCTGGAACTCAATATAGCGGCGCCTATTGAAAAGGCACTCGAAGATTGGGGCAGAGAGCTTACGGATATTCACACCCTGCTCGGCTGTAGCGAGTTGCTGGCGGGTATGGCAGAGGAAGCGGCAGAATTGGCTCAAGCCGCACTGAAACTTCGCCGAACGATTGATATGCGGAATCCAACGCCGGTCAGTACCGAGGAAGCCTCCCACAAACTGAACGAGGAGTTTGCGGACGTTGTTCTTTGCGCGGCGGCGCTGGGTCTTGACCGTGAAGAAGTTGAGCGGTTTATCCGAGAGAAAGCCGCTCGGTGGTCTATGAGATTGGAGGTTGACGAATAAATGGTCAAGGGCATGACAATCAGCGACGCAGCCCACAAATGGGTGAATGAATTCAATGCCATCCCGCAGAGTATGATTGAGCGGCTCATGCGCGACAGGTACGAGGAGTGGGAAGAACTTACGATGCCCCACGTTGGTAGCAGAGTTCACGTTTTCGACCTGCCGGATGATTGCGACACGCTGGAACATCTCGGTGAGATTGTGGCGTACACCGCAGACATCGACAAGTTCCGCGTGGATCTGGATGGCGGCCCATCTATCCTTGTGAAGCCTGATGATTTGGAGATCGTGAATGACGACCCTCTCCCGATGTGGGGAACAATGTGGAGCTTCGGGGATTCCTGTGACAACTACTGGCTTGAAAATGCCGGCGGTGTAAAGGTTATGTCGGAGTGCGGATTCCGCATTTATCGGCACGAAGAATGGGGCCACTTCTTTGGCATCGACGGCGCGGGCTATGATTTTTACAGCGAACACTGGATTCCGCTTTACCGAATGCGCGGGTTGCAGTGGCACGACCCTGATACGGAGGTGAAGAAGAAATGAACCGCAACACGGCTGACCGAATTATCGTTAAGAGCAACGCCCGCATGAAGCTGGTAATTGATTGGTATTACGAGAACAAGCATTGGCTTGACCGCGAGGGATTCCTTGCTCCGATGGAATCCGGCGTCGTGGAGCTTCAAGAGGAGCAAATCGAATTCACATTTGAGAGCAAGAACGGTGGGGTTGAGATAGCTGTTTTCTCTATGAAGAAGCCTTTTCTTCCCGCTGTTATCACATTCCAGTACGACCCCAAAACGCAGGAAATATCCGAACACAGATTCGCTGAGCATTTATCCGAAGAACGCAAGGTAGCGCTCGAATTTGTACTCGGGTTTGACCGGACGGACTGGAAAGAAGCGACGAAATATCACGCACTTATGCTGTTCATGGCTTATTACCGAGAGAAAGTTAAAATTGAGCAGCGCGTTGAGCGACGCCCCGCCAAGCACAAGAAGAAAAAGCGCTCGGCGCAATTACGGCAGCCGCTCATCCGCAGGGTTTACACCGTGGAGGAGTTTGACAGAGCCGCTCTGCCGAAGCCGGAACAGGCAAAGCGAGGGTACACAAAGCCAGACCACGAGGTAAGCGTTCGCGGTCATTTGCGCCGGTACAAATCCGGCAAAGTTGTTTGGATTCAGCCCTCTGTCCGCTACAAGGGCAGGGCTGCCCACCACAAAGAATACGAATTGTGAGGAGGAACAGAAATGAGAGCAACAGGAGTTATCCGTAGAGTTGACGACCTCGGCAGAGTTGTCATCCCTCGTGAGGTTCGCTTGAACCTCGGCATCCGAGAGGGAGATGCGTTCGAGGTTTTAATCACGGACGATAGAACCGGTGTTGTGTTCCAGAAGTACAGCTTCGACACGCCGGTTGTGGCGGCGCTGAAATGTCTCCGCGCCACGGTGGAGGAAAGCGAGTTGTCTTGTCGAACGGAGTTTTTGCAGAGTATCCGCGAGCTTGAAGCCCGTTTGAAGTTGGAGGATGATGCGTGATGGAGTTTTTGAGATTCATCTTTTCCAGCCCTTGGATTTGGCTTGGGTTTACGATTCTGGTCTGCTGCATTCTGAAATATGCGGTGGATCTGGTGAACGCGCTCCGCGCAAAGCGGAAAGTACACACGTTCAAAATGAACGACGGCAGCTGGAACGTGCTGGTTGAGAACGCTACGCGCAACGATGTCGAGGCCGCAATGGTTCGACAGGAACTCCGCGAACATCTGCGCGAGCAAAAAAGAGAGGAGGATGTGAAATGACAGAGAGAAAAGTTGTTGCCGTTCTGTCGGTTGATGATGAAAAAGCCATAGCCGCCGACCGTGGAACCTTGGATTATTTAGAGCATGAGATGCTCGAATTGTGCGGGGTAACGATGGCCGAGGGCTTCATCGCAGATTTCGATGACACGAGTGAGTGGCAGCGTTATCTGAACTATCTTGCCGATTGGGTGTTTAACCACATTGGCGAGGAATTTGCAGGGATGTCTCCCGTCTGCTTTGATGAGTGGAGAGACAACGAAGAACAGGAGGTAAACCAAGATGATTAAGAATTTCGAGCCGCAGCCATACGACGGGTTCAACCCACTGCCGAGCTACGTCACTAACGTTTCGACGTTCACGCTGACCGGCACGGTTCCGGGGGGTTATGAAATCACCCTCGCCAAGCTGACTGTCGGCGAATCGGTAAGCGCTGGCAACCCGCTCTCTCACGCCCTGTTTGAGAGCTTTGACGACCACGGCAGACGAATGAAAGCCGCCAGAACCCGCGTGAGCGGATTCGACCGGGAGTTTGTCGCGGTCAAGAGCGCAATGTCGGGGTGCGGATTCGCGTTCCATCCCGCTCTGCCGAGCGTTTGCGAAACTGTGCTTTATGCGCTTGGAGAGTATTTTCAGGCGCAGAACCCTGAGATAGCGGAGGTGTCCGTCGTGTCACAAAGCTGTCATTGACCCGTCATATAGGAGAGTGATAAAATGATACCATCGGATTTTATAATTAAACACGCGCCTATGCACTTGCACTTGGAAATCCTCAAGAAGTGCAACTTCTTCTGGCTCCGAGACATCCGCAATGTGGATATATCGCAGTGCTGCGCAAAATGTTTCATCGGCGACAAGGACAACCGCGTTTATTACGGAACGCTGCACAAGTCCAACGCCGTTGTGGACATCATCGTAAAACAGCATCCTCACGCCAAAGCATATTACCTCTGCGGTTTGAGCGATGGCTTTGTTTGGGAGCTGAACACCCATGTGGCATTCGTGCCGGACAGCAATTCTGAAATCCGAATCGAAAACGATAGAATCAAGCTGCATATCACGAACGCCCGGCGCATCCACTTCTGGGATTATGTGCCGAACCCTCCGGGGACTTACACCAAGGAGCAGAGAACCTGCCGTAACTGGATATTCGCAAACTACCTAAAGGATGGGATGCCGTTATGATTGTGAGTGCAAGCAGGAGGACGGACATTCCGGCGCTGTTTTCCGAGTGGTTTTACAACCGTGTTGGGAAAGGATTTGTCCTCCTTAGAAACCCATACAACCCTCTACAAGTCGGGCGTGTTTCACTCACGCCCGACAAAGTAGACGGGTTCGTTTTTTGGACGAAGAATGCAGCGCCTATGCTCGACAGGATTCACGAGCTGGACGCATTCAAATATTATTTCCAGTACACCATCACACCTTACGGACGGGATGTTGAGAAGAACATCCCAGATAAGAACGAGGTTGTGATTCCAGCGTTCAAAAGAATCGGGGCTGACAAAGCCATCTGGCGTTACGACCCGGTATTTCTGAACGACCGCTACACTTGGGACTACCACATTCGGGCGTTCACGAAGATTGCGGAGGCGTTGGAGGGCTACACCTCAAAGGCCGTTATGAGTTTCGTGGATTCCTACCGAACTGTGGATCTGAGGCCGTTAAACATTCAGCCGCTCACAACTGAGCAGCAGATTGAGCTGGCGCAACAGTTGTCTGAAATTGCCGCGCAGCACGGGATTGTTCTTTCCTCTTGCGCAGAGGAACTCGGGCTTCCCCATTCCAGCTGCGTGGACGGCAAGATGTTCGGCGTTGATAAGCCGAAAGACCGCAATCAGAGGGGGCTGTGTCAATGCGTTGAGAGCGTCGATATTGGTGCATACAGTACCTGCCGAAACGGTTGCGCTTATTGCTACGCAAATCACTACGGCTATGTTCAAGACCCACCGGATGCGGACTGCGACCTGTTAGGACCGCCGTTGAACGGCAACGAAAAAATCAAGCAAAGGAATTGATATTATGATTGAGAAAGTAAACCCGTCCCACCCGGACAAAATTGCTGACCGCATTGCCGGCGCCATCGTGGATTTGGCGTATCAGGTTCAGGACGACCCTAAGATTGCCGTTGAGGTTCTTATCGGTCACGGGGTTTGCCACACCATTGTGGAAACCTCCGCGCCTATGCTGCGCCCCGAAATTCTGGGGGCTATCCATAACGCGATCCACCGCATAGCGGGGTTCGTTCAGGTCAACCTCTGCATTGTGCCGCAGGATACACACCTCGCGGACAACCAGCAGAAAGGTTTCCGCTGCGGTGACAACGGCATCTTCAAGGGAATGCCGCTGACCGATGAGCAGAAAACCCTCTCTGCGATTGCCCACGACATCTATGATGCGTACCACTGCGACGGGAAGTACATCCTCGACGACGGCAGGCTCATCGTTTGCCAGAGCAACGCGGCAAAGGCAGACCTCGAAAAGCTGTACCCGACTGCGCAGATTAACCCGCTCGGCGATTGGACCGGCGGCACTGACGTGGACACCGGCGCTACCAACCGTAAGCTCGGCTCGGATATGGCCGATTCCGTAACCGGCGGCGGGCTGCATGGCAAGGACCTGTCCAAAGCGGATGTGTCCGTCAATATCTATGCTTTCCTCAAGGCGCAGGAAACCGGAAAGCCTGTCGAGCTGTGCTGCGCCATCGGCGATGATGAGATTGATGGCAAGCCATACTCCGAAATCGTAGAGCAGGCCCGCCAGTTCATAAAAGACATCGGCGGCTTCGAGGCGTTTGCCGAGTGGGGCCTGTTCTAAAACCTAATACAGTAAATCATGGGAGCTGTACGTGTGTGCAGCTCCCTTTTTTTATGCTCAGTACAAGGAGGACAAAAAATGGAGGTAGTTTACAAAAAGGTTGATGACCTCATCGAGTATGAGGGCAACGCCCGTAGGAACGATGCGGGCGTCGCAAAAGTCGCCGAAAGCATTCGTGAATTCGGATTCCTGAATCCGATTACGATTGACGCAAACAACGTCATCATCGCAGGACACACCCGTCTGAAAGCTGCCAAGCAGCTTGGAATGGAGGAAGTACCCTGCATCGTTCAGAATCTGTCGGAAGAAGATGCGAAGCTCGCCAGAATCATCGACAACAAGAGCCATGAGTATTCCACGTGGGATGTTGGCAAGCTGCATCAGGAGCTGAACGGAATCGGGCTTGATTTCAAGACCACGTTCTTCACCCCGAACCGTGACCGCAAGTTCTTCAAGGACAACAAATTCCTCATCTTCGGAAACAACGAGCTTCCTATCACGGAGGAGGAATACGCCCGCCTGAAAGCGGTCTACGACGACTACATCAGCAAGAACAAAACCTATCTGGGCTTTGTAATGTTCCTCACGGGAGGTGACGCAGAATGAACATCAGAGAAATTTCCGTCTCTCGACTGAGAGATTACGATAACAACCCCCGCAATAATGACCTTGCGGTTGAAAAGGTGAAGTACAGCATCGAGCGGTTTGGTTTCCTGTTCCCCGTAGTCGTGGATATGAACTACACCATCGTTGCCGGTCATACCCGTGTCCGCGCCTGCCGCGAGCTGGGCATCCAATCCGTTCCCTGCATCGTTGCGGACGAGCTGACGGAGGAGCAAATCAACCTGTTCCGTCTGGTTGACAACAAGACCAGCGAGTACAGCGATTGGGACTTCGAGAAACTCAAAGAGGAGCTGTCTCTTGTTGACCTGACCCTCGACGAAAATCAGCTTCTGTTGGAGCGATTCGAGCTGAGTACCGAGGTGTTTGACATCGAGCCGGAACAGGCTGAAATCAAAATCCCGGCATTCAACTTTATGGGCGTCAATGACGCGCCCAAGCCCCCCAAGAAGAAGCCTACGGTCAGCACCATCTACAGCGGCGGCGAGGATGCCGCTGAGAGCGACGCGGACGTTGAGGAGGGGTATGTACCCGCCCAGCAGCCAAAGGCCACCTACGACGAGCCTGTGGCCCACGCAGAGGTGTCTTATGACGCACCTGCCTCTGTCGCTGACCCTGTGCAGAATGAAGCTGCTGCCTCCGACGGCGAGCCTAAGAAAAAGGAATCCAAAGCAGTTCTTCCGTTCTGCCAGTTCCGTTTCGGCGATGTGTCGTTCTTTATCTCTCAGGTGGAGCTTGACCGTATGAACGCCAAGTATCAGGAGTACATTGATTCTGGTGCAATTCTGAGCGGCAGCTTTGCCGACTATCTGCTGAAAGGAGTGGAGAACCGTGATTGATTTTGTGGAGAAAGTACCTATCGGGGAAGTCACGGGGTCTGAATACAACCCCCGCTCCATTACCCCCGAGGCGTTAGAGGCTTTGCAGCACAGCATTCGCCGTTTCGGTATGGTGAAGCCCCTGATTGTGAACGCCTCTAACAACGTGATTACCGCCGGACACCAGCGAAAGAAAGCCGCGACGGCGATTGGGCTGGAATATCTGCCGTGCATCAGAATCAACAGTCCGAATTTGCAGGACGAGATCCTGTTCAACCTTATGCACAACTCGATTGAGACGAGCAAGACTTCGGTTCGTCTCGAAGAATACACCGTGGGTGGCTATCATTACTGCCCTGCGGATAAGGTTTACATCGAGAGTGAACCGAAGAACGTACTCATTTGTTCGGAGATTACGAAACTGATGTCCCGCTATGGCGAGTGGGGCAGCGTCGTAACCGACGGGGACGGAAACGTCATCCTCAACGCCGAATATGCCTACTGCTCCAAGAAGCTGGGATATGGCGTTTTGAGTTACGCCATCCCGAACGAAGATGTCCCGGAGTTCCTCGAATGTATGGGTATCGAGTACGGCAAGTACAACTTTGACAACCTCGGCGTTAAAACCTACCATCAGTTCTTAGCGCAGCCGAAGCGCCTGAGTACCGATGGCAGACAGTCCAACGCCTCCGTGCTGTATGAGAAGTACGTAATCCCCCGCTTGCAGAAGTCTGACAGCCTTATCGACATCGGAGCGGGACGCATGGCGTACCCGAAGATGCTCAAATCCAAGGGCTTTAACATTCATGCCTACGAGCCGTCCCTGATGGTGAAAGGCGCGAATAAGCTGGATATGAAAGGCATCATTGCCAATATCCTCAATGCCGAGAAGCAGGTCAGAACAAACGGCCTGTTTGATTACTGCGTTCTGGAAGCGGTCATCAACTCCGTTGTGGATGATGAGTTCGAGAAAGCTGTCCTCACGACCTGCAACGCGGTGCTGAAATCCACAGGTACGCTGATTACCTGCACCAGAAACCTTGCCTATGTGGAAAAGGCATACGATAAGACGAAGCTGTCCGCTGGCGCCGGGGATTGCCTCTGGTATCTCGACGACAAGAATTACACCCTCGGCGTGACGAACGGAATCGTATTCAAGCAGAAGTTCCACACACGTGAGAGCTTCGTTGCTCTCCTCGAAAGCTACTTCGACAGTGTAGCGGTACTTGCCTGCAATGCCGGCTATATTTACTGCGCCTGCTCGCTACCCAAGCAGTTGCCGATGGAAGTTTACGAGGAATATCTGGAAAAAGAGCTGAACATCGAGTACCCCGGCGGTTTCAAGCATAACAAGCACGGCGGTCTGATGCGTGAACTGCTCGAAAAGGTAGCGGAGAGGTATGTCTGATGCGAAGCGTCAGAGAAAGGACTTGTTTGAACAGTGGGTAGAAGCCGGTGAAGTAGAAAATAATCTCGCCATTATCCAGTCCTTGTCTATGCAAGGCAAATCTATGGAGGAGATCGCCGACGTTTTTGACATCACCCGCCGGACATTGCAGAAGCTCCAAAAGGAGCATCCGGCGTTGGAGAAAGCAATCAAGGCGGGGCGCTTGTCCGTCGTGGCAATGTGCCAGAACAAACTGATGGAGCGTGTATCCAGCGGGGACACAACCGCTATCATCTACGCTCTGAAAGTCTACGGCGGCGACTTCTTCAATGACAGGAAATCAGTTGAGGCGAAGATAACCGGCACACCGGTTTCTGTTCAGCCGCAAGTTCAAATCTACCTGCCTGAGCGAGATTCGGAGGTGGGTGACGCACGTGAGAAAAAAGACGGAAAAAACGAATAACAAACCTATCATCATTCGGCCGCAGCAGGGAAAGCAGGAAATGTTTCTTCGCTCTCCGGCCGATATTTGCATTTACGGCGGCGCGGCTGGCGGCGGTAAGACCTACGCACTTCTGCTTGAATGCCTGCGCCACATAGACAACAAGCTGTTTGAGGCGGTTATCTTCCGTCAATCACGGCCTCAGATTATGAGCGCCGGTGGTCTTTACGCCACAAGTCAGGAAATCTATCCGCATCTCGGAGCCACCAGCGTTTTAACTCCAAACGTCCAGTGGAGATTCCAGTCCGGGGCGAAAGTGACATTCGCCCATATGTTCTACGAAAAGGAGAAGTACAACTGGCAGGGTTCTCAGATCCCGCTCCTGATGTTCGACGAGCTTGTGCATTTCACGGAAAGCCAGTTCTTCTATATGTTCTCCCGAAACCGTTCAACTTGCGGAGTTCGCCCCTATATTCGGGCGACCTGCAACCCGGACGGAGAAAGCTGGGTTGCTCGGTTCATAGACTGGTGGATTGACCCCGAAACGGGATATGCGGATGAGAGCCGATGCGGAAAGCTGCGGTATTTCCTCCGCAGAAACAACATCATCCATTGGGCGGACACCCCGCAGCAGCTGTATGAGGAGTTTCACTTATACAGCCCAGAGGAGATGGAGGAAGTCAAGTCCGTGTCCTTTATCAGCGCGAAGCTGACGGACAATGCCGCGATGATGAAACACGACCCCGGCTACATCGGCGCATTGAAAGCTATGTCCGAGTTCGACCAAGAGCAGCTGCTTAACGGTAACTGGAAAATCCGACGGTCTGCCGGTCACTACTTCAAACGCTCCAAGGTCGGGCAGACGTTCCGCTCTACGCCTACCGATGTTGTCAAATGGGTACGTGCGTGGGACTTGGCGGCAACCGCACCCGGGGAGATGGACGAGCTGGACGGTATGCCGCAGGCAATGCGTACCAACCGCAGGGGCGACGAAAGCGCCTACACCGCCGGAGTTTTGCTCGGCAAGCGGAAAAATGGGCGCGTTTTTGTTGCAGACGTTATCAATGTCCGCGAGAACGGCGCAGATGTCCGACAGCTCATCTTAAACACAGCCGCCAGCGACAATGCGCTTTACGGCAATGTAACTATCAGACTTCCGCAGGACCCCGGACAAGCCGGTAAGGATCAGGCGCAGAGCTTCGTAAGAATGCTTGGCGGGTACTCAGTTACGACATCGCTGGAAAGCGGCGACAAAGTAACCCGCGCAGAACCTTTTTCTTCTCAGTGGCTTGCCGGAAACGTGGATGTGAAAATAGCAGACTGGAATGACGATTATTTCAGGCAGCTTGAAAACTTCCCCGTAGGAAAGCTGAAAGACATGGTGGATGCTTCGGCAAACGCCTATTTAGAGTTGGAAAACGGGAAACCAGAATTCGGCTTCTCTTTTTAACGAGGTGCAGAATGAGACTATTTAACATCGAAATCACACGACGAAAAAAGGTGCGAGACGTGTATCAGGGCGGCAGTGACAGCTTCGTCTCGCGCTGGGCAAGACCGCCCTCTATGAACACAGCCGAATGGCTGGGTATGTTCTCTACCAGCCCTCGCCTTGCGGTCGTAGACCGTATCGCAAGTGACCTCGCAAACATCAGCGGAAAGCTGCTCCGTATCGAGGATGACGGAACAGAGGTGGAAATCACAAACCACCCGTTCCTCGACTTTATGAGCCATCCGAACCCACTGTATGAAATGACGAGTTCAGCCATCTGGCGATTGCACGAAATCTATCTCATGCTCGTGGGCGAGAGTTTTTTCCTTATCGAGCGGGATGAACGAGGCAGGCCGGTAGAGCTGTGGAATGTTCCTCCGCATTGGGTGAAGCTGACGCCCTATCTCGGAAACCCCACCTACCAAATCACATCCTCCGGCGGGCTGACAATGACTGTTCCGGTGGATGATATGTTCGTGATGAAACAGCTGAACCCGCTCGACCCGTTCCTGCGTGGTCTGGGTATCGCCGAAAGCATTGCGGATGAGGTAGAGATTGACGAGTACGCCGCCAAGTTCCAAAAGCGGTTCTTTTACAACGACGCCACGCCGCCCGTGGTGTTCCTTATGCCCGACGCCACAAATGAGCAGCGGGACGCTTTCTTAGCCCGCTGGAATCAGAAGCATAAAGGCGTAGAGAACAGCCATCGAGCGGCAGCCCTCTCTGGCAACGTTGAAGTGAAAGAGCTGGGAAGCACGGATGGCAAGAACCTCGGCTTCATCGAAAGCCGAATCGCTATGCGCGATGCTGTGCTGGAACACTTCGGTGTGCCGCGTGAAATTATGGGCATTACCGAGAACAGTAACCGCTCCACCGCTGACGCTGCGCAGTATATCTACGCCAAGAACGTTCTGACATCAAGAATCAGAATGCGAGAGGAAGCTATCAACACGCAGCTGCTGCCGATGTTCGGGAGCGGGCTTGTGTGGCGCTTTGACCCGGTTATCCCCTACGATAAGGACTTTGACAAAGCCAAAGCTATCGACGGCTGGAACTCCGGCTTGCTTATGCAGAACGAAGCGAGGCGGCTTCTGGACCTGCCTGAGGTAGATGGCGGGGATGTGTTCAAGGTATCCCTCAACGACCTGTTCCTGTCCGAGAGCGATGACCCCGCTGCAATATCGCAGCAGATAGTTCGGGAGGACTTATCCGCGCTGTATGACGAGCCTACGCATGGCGAAAAGTCTATGCGCGCGAACGTTTCTTCTATGCTCCGGCGTGAATCTTTGGCTGTCCAGCAGAACGAGCGGCTGTTTGAGGCTGCGGTGTCTAAGCACTTTGCGAGCCAGCAATCCGCGATTGCTGCGGCTCTTGGAGAAACGGTAAAGGCAAATGTATCCGACGTATTTGCGGAGCTGTCTGACTATCTGCTCCCCGATGGAACGTTTGACCCCGAACTGTGGGCGCAGCTGCCGGAGATTGAACAGCAGCGGCTTGCCGATGCAATAGCGGCTGGGCTGCTCGATTGGGACAAAGAAGCGGAAAAGCTGATGAACCTGTTCAATCCTCTGTGGCGAAAAACCTACAACGATGGCGTGTCAATCAGCGAGGACGGCTACGGTCTGACAGACCTTGTTCGACCGGAGTTCGTATCTTCTGCCAAAATCAACGGCGGCAAGCGCATCGTAGGGATTGAACAAACCACGAGGGATAAAATTGCTGACATCATCGTGCGCGGCGTCTCGGAGGGTCTGAGCCAAGTCAGCCTGCGGGAATCCATTCAAAACACGATGAGTACCACAAAATCGCGGGCAAAGCTGATTGCCCGTCAGGAAACCATGACCGCACTGGCAACGGGTCAATTTGACACGATGAAAGCCGCCGGTGCTAAAACGAAAACGTGGCATCATAGACCGCAGAAGAATCCGCGTGACGGTTCTCACGGTCCGAACCACGTCATACTGAACGGCGAGACGGTGGCGATTGACGCCAAATTCTCGAACGGTTTGCGCTATCCGCGCGACCCGAACGACCCTCGCCCGGAGGAGCTTATCAACTGCCGTTGTTATCTTACATACGGCGGTTTTTAAGATGCCCTAATCTCTGAGGAAAGGAGGAAGAACCGTATGGCAAACAAGGGAAAGCGTACTGCTGGAAAGGCACCCGTCACCCACGAGTACAAATCGTTCAAGTTCGAGCTGGAAAGCACAGACGAGAGCGGCGAGTTCTCCGGGTATGCCGCTGTGTTTGGAAACAGAGACAGCGGAGGCGACATCATTGAGAGGGGCGCATTCTCCAAGACCATCAGGGAGGATTTTGACCGAATCAAAATCTTGTCGCAGCACTCTGACTGCGAGCTGCCCATTGGCAAGCCGCTGGAATTGCGAGAAGATGAAAAAGGTCTTTTCATCCGGGGCAGAATCAGCGATACCACCAAGGGCCGCGACATTCAGACACTTATGAAAGACGGTGTTCTGAACGAGCTGTCCATCGGATATGACGCTGTTGAGTTTGATTTCGACAGCGAGCAGGGTGTGCGCCGGCTGAAAGAAATCAGGCTTTGGGAAGTATCTATCGTCACATGGGCGATGAACGACCAAGCCAAGATTGATGAGGTCAAATCCTTGGTGGAGGGTCTGAAAACGGAAGTCAAAGCGGGCAGAATTACCCGCGCAAGGCTTGACGCTTTGAAGCCTTTCATTGCGGTCGTTCGAGAGCTGGCTGAAATTCTCGGCCCGTTTCTGGAACCTGCCGCACCCGAAGATGAGCAGACGCAAAATAACATTGTGAAATCTGCAAACAACCCTGCCAAACAAACAAAGAAATCGGAACTCGTCTTTGAGATTATTCCGTAAAACAAGGAGGAATTTGAAATGAAACTTACTCAGGAACAGCTCGCCGAGCTGATTGCCAAGGTGTTTACCAACCTCGACGAAAAGCGTAAGGCTTGCAAGGAAGATGGAGAAGCCATCCTTGATGGCATCACCACCGACGAGATCCTCACGGAAGTGACCGCTATCCTTGAGGACATGGGTTCTACCGACCCTGTTACCGACCCCGCCGCAACCACTGACCCCGCTGCTGCCGCAAACCCTGTTGAGGGCGAAAAGACCGGCGGCGCTATCACTCCCGAACTCATTGCAGGCATTATCGCTGCACTTGAGGAGCAGGGCATCAAGAGCGGTACTGGCGCAACCGAGAAGAAGTCCGGCGGCCCCAGCACTGCTGTGAAGCAGCCCGAGCGTAAATACTCCAACCTGTTCCTCTCCACCAGCGCCGGTCCCGATGGCGTGAAGAAGAACTCTTTCCAGACCCGTATCGCGTCTATGTCCGTTCCCGAGCGCCGCAAGACCGCCTATGGTATGTTTGGCCGCGCTGTGAAGTGCATCCACGCATCCGGCGGCGACGTCGAACGTGCTGCTTACACTGCTGAGCGTAAGTTCGGCGATGCAGATATGGCTCACGAGTTCAAGGCTCTCTCCGCTACCGTCCCTGCGGATGGCGGCTACCTTGTTCCCGAGGTCTACGCCAATGAAATCATTGAGCTGCTCTATCCGTCCACTGTCATTTACAGCCTCGGCGCTCGTCGCCTCGGTATGGCGAATGGCAACCTGAACATTCCTAAGATTAAGACCGGCTCCCGTGCGCTGTTCGCTGGTGAAAATCGTGCGCTTTCCAAGAGCGCTCCTAAGTTCGGCAACCTCAAGCTCTCTGCCAAGAAGCTGACTGCACTCATTCCTATGAGCAACGACCTGCTCCGCTCCACCAACTTCGACAACGATGTCATTGTCGGTCAGGACGTTACCAAGCAGATGGCTCTCGGTGTGGATTACGGTGCGCTGCTCGGCACTGGCGGTGAGTTCCAGCCTCTGGGTATCATCAAGAACAAGGGTGTGCTCAACATCGACGTTACCTCCCTTGACGCTGAATACGCCAGCTCTCAGGGCGTTCTGACCGCCGCGTTCCCGAACTATCTGGTTGCCTCTGTTTTGAAGAACAACGTTTACGCTGATGGTCTGGGCTTTGTGTTCAACACCAGTGTGGAACAGTTCTTCAAGTCTCTGCGTGACGAGGTTGGCGGCTTCATCTTCGCCAAGGAGATGAATGAGAATGGCACTCTGGTGGGCTATCCTTACAGAACCACCAACCTGCTCGAAACCACTGCCGGCAAGACCAACATCGTGTTCGGTAACTGGAATGACCTCGTTATCGGCGAGCAGGGCGCACTCGAAATCGAAACCAGCCGTGAGGGTTCTTGGACTGACGATGCGGGCAACCTCGTTTCCGCTTTCGAGAACGACCAGACCCTGATTCGTGCTATCAACAATGTGGACACCGGCCTGCGCCACGATGAGAGCTTCGCTGTGGCAACCAAGGTTTCTGTCCCTGTGTAATGAGGAGGTAGCGAAATGAAAAGAGAACTTATCCAGAACGTTAAGGTGCTCCCCTATACGAGCGGGAGCGCCGTTGACCGCGAGGGCTTCCTGTCCGGTGTCCTCGCAATTTTTCTCAGCGAGGCAACCGGAACCCCCACCGGTATTTCCGTAAAGGTGGCTATCACCGAATGCGATACCAGCACCGGCAGCTTCACTGCCGTAAAGGACAAGCAGGTGTTCGCCGACAAGATTGCGGACGATGATGGCGCGATTACCCTCGAAGCTGACGCTGCCGGCGGCGATCTGTTCAACATCGACCTTGACCTCATCGGCTGCAAGCAGTTCGTTAAGGCCACCGTAACTGTTACCTGCACCGGCGGTTCTTCCCCGACCTGCACTGCGACCTGCGCAATCGCGCTGGGAGACACCGCCAACCAGCCCGTGTAAAAGGGGGGGGGGTTGACCTATGCCTCGCATTTATAAGCAGCTGCCGGGGCCTACCGAGAACAAGGTTGAGGTTCCCGTGCGAGAAACCAAGAAACCGAGAACTTCCAAGTCCGCTGAAAAGGACGAGAAGAAAGAAGAAAGCAACGACGGCGAGTAGCCGTCGTTGCCCCATTTAGGAGGCCCTTATGCTTGCAGAAAACGCATTAACAACCATCGAAAGGATGAAGCTGATGCTCGGCTTATCCGACATCGACGATGAAAAGGTCAATCTGATTGTAGAACTGCTGATAAACAAGGCTTCTTCTTGGATTGAGCGTCAGACCGGCAGACATTTGGGCAAACGCTCGTACCGGCAATGGTACGATGCAGATGGGCAGCAGGAACTCGTCACGATAGAGTACCCCATCATTGACGTTGAGTATGTCAAGGAGGACGGGAAATTAGTGAACCCAGACCGCTATGACTATTCTCAAACAGGCGATGTGGGCGTCATCTACCGTGATGAGGGATGGCTGAAAGCCGGGTATCGAAAAGGTCTGGCGTTTGATATTGTGGCGCCGAAGCGCGTAATCGAGGTCAGCTACACAGCGGGGTATGTGCTCCCAAAGGATGCTACCGAAGATGAACCGCAGACACTTCCTGCCGACCTTGAGGGGCTTGTGTGGGATATGGTGTCTCAGGCGTACACCAACTTGCAGAACGGCTCGCAGGGTCTAAGCTCGTTCTCCATCTCCGATGTGACGTGGAACTTCGACAAGACCCAGAAATCGGAGTGGGCGCAGCTCGTAAGTCTCTACAGGAGGTACTGATATGGACATCAATATTATCCTGAACGACTTTGAGAAGTTAAAGAGCGCCTGCGAAGATATGGCCGGCAAGAAAATACTCGTCGGTCTTGTCGGCGGCGTTGATTCAGAAGTTCTGAAAATTGCCAGCGCGCATGAGTATGGAACGGATAAACTGCCGGAGCGGTCGTTTATACGCGCGAGTTTCGATGCAGACCAAGCCCAGCTTGGAGAAATTGTATCAGGCTCTGTGGGTAAGGTCCTTTCGGGGCAGATGTCTGCCGATGCAGCAGCGAACGCCATCGGAGCGCAAGCCGCACAGCTGGTACAGAACTTCATCGACGATAACCGAGTAAAGCCGCAGTCAGACTTCTCCAAGAAAACGCAGCATACAACGCTGTATGAGACAGGTACACACATACGTGACCGTATCACATACAAAATAGAGGAGGTTTGAACTATGTTTTTCGCAACCCCAAAACTTCCTCGGGCGCTGCTGCACATATTGACAGTTTCAAACAGGACGTTCGTGCGCGACCCGTCAAAAGGCGGCCAGTCCAGACCGGTTGATGAGCCGGTGACTTCCTTTTGGGGAATCGTAATGCCGCTCTCCAATCTGGATCTGAAACGGCTGCCGGAGGGGTCGTACACGTACAATTCGCAGAAGCTATACACCGACGACCCGGTTGAGATAAATCCGGGTCAAATTATTCTGGACACCTACGACGGTCAGAAATACACCGTTACGCAGGAACTCTCCCATAACTCTATCCATCCGATGGTTCGGTATCTCGTAGAGGGGGTGAAGAAATGACGTTTGTGCAGGCCAGAAACGCGATTGTGGCAGGTCTGGAAGCGCATATAGGTTGTCCTGTAAATCTGTCAGAGCAGATAGCGGATATACCCGAGTTTCCCTACTGCTATTACAGTGTTCTTGCTCCAAGAATACCGAATTATTCATTCGGTTTGCGAGAAATCATTGAGACTGCCGGTGAACCGCAGCTCATCCGCTCGGAGCAAGTGTCGGCAACGATGTCATTCACCTTTTGCAGTACGAATCGAGAAACCGATAACGGATACATCTTTGGTGAGGATGAAGCCCTCGAACTCGCAGAAAAGGCGAATGGCTTTTTCCTGCTCAACGCTCACAACATCCAAACCGAATACGGAGAGGTTGTTGTAGAGAATGTTGGGTCAGTTTCAAGCCGATCCAGCTTTTTCGTAGAGGACACAATACGAAGATACGGGTTCGATGTTCGTTTCTCCTATGTACGAACCGACACGATGCCCGCAACACTGGTGGAGCGTCCGGGAAACCCAATAGGGGAAGTAAAACCATAAAGGAGGAATCGCCAAATGGCAAAAGACGTAATTGTCGTTGTGCAGCGTGATGCGTTGCCCAGCGAGAAAGAAAGCCTCGACATTCTCCTTGTATCTACCACCGGAGAATACCCGGTCGGGACGTACAGAGATGTGGAGAGCGTAAAAGCCGTGTTCGGCCCTGATGGGGCAAGCCCCAATGCAAAGGTCGTGCGAAAGGCTACCACCCTGCTCAATCAAGGTAAGACCACCCTTGCCACAAGTCTTGTGAGCAAATTCAAAATCGTAGGCTTTGCACCTGCAAGCTCTGCTCCGGCGGCTACTGCAAAGCTCGTATGCACTTTCTCTGATGAAGTCAACCTGACTTCTGACGACGAGCTGTGGTTCCGCTTCGGCGGGGATGGCAAGGCTGTAGTGCATATCGCTCCGCTTTCCACCGTATCCACTGCGGAGGATCTCGCAGCGCTGTTTACCGGAACCAGCTTCACGAAAGACGGAAAGACCTATACGGCCTCCGTGTCTGAGGACACTGTGACCTTTACGGCATCTGTCGAGGGCGAGGTTGACACGATTCCCGAAATCGTGGAAGTGTTCACTGATGAGCTGCTTGCAGAGCCTGCCGTTGATGTTGAAGCGCCTACCGCCGAGTTCACGAACGGCAAGAACGCCAAGAGTGCAGCGGACAGCTTCATCGACCAGATTAAGCAGTTCCAGTCCGAGGTTGATAATGACTGGTATTATCTTCTGACGGACAAGGATGATGACGATTATGTCATCGCTCTGGCGAAGTTTGCAGAGGCGAGCGAGCCGAGCGAAGCGGAGCTTGGCGCTGGTGTGGAGGACCATCGTAAGTTCTACATGGGCCAGACCAGCAACAAGGCGTTCGTGTGCAACACCGCCCGCGCTGCTGTCATCTACGCTGACGCAGACCATCTGAACGAGGAGCCGGACGCTTCCTACACCGGCAATGTTGGTCCGTTCTACCCTACAAGCGTAACGTGGAAGTTCAAGCGTCCGCAGGACGGCAACGCCACTACCACAAAGCTCATCACTCTCCCCATCCTTACCGACGGAGAGAGGGACGCTCTGCTTGAGAACCACATAAATTTCTTGACCGAGGAGTATAAACGCCAGTATGTCAAGGACGGTACTTGCCTCAACGGTGAGTTCATTGACGTGGTGCTCGGTGGTGACTGGATCGCCAAGCGTATGCGTGACCTGCTCTATGACATTCTGCTTGCGAACGCCAACATCAACTACGGCGATGACGGCTTCGGCTTGATTGGAACCGCTGTGGTGCAGGCGCTTGCGGAGGCTACTGACCTCAACATCATTGCCCGCGACCCGGAAAGCAAGACCGGCGTTTTCACTGTCGTAATTCCGAAGTACGCGGAGAGTACCGAGGACCAGCGCAGAAACCGCGTAATGCCTGACATCACGTGGGAGGCTCAGCTTGCTGGTGCGGTCCATCAGGTAAAGACCAAGGGCGTCCTCCGTGCGACGCTGTAAAGGAGGGATAAAGAATGTTAGCTACGTTTGACCCGATGAAAGTAAACGTGTCTTTCAACAATCGGCAGCTCCGTATGTTTGGCGAGAATATGTTCACGCTGGCTCGTGACGAGGCAAATGTTACGCTGAAAAAGGGTGTTAAGGGCGACAGCACCTACATCCTCAACGCGAACAAAGCCGGTAAGCTCACCATTACGCTGTTGCAGGATTCTCCTGATGTGGCGTACCTCGAACAGTGCGCGGAGAAAAACGTGATGGCAAACCTTGCTATCACGGACGCCAACGACAGCGGCTCCCTGTTCTTCGCTCAGAACTGTATGGTGGAGAAGCTGCCCGATAAGACGAGAGGCAAGGAAGCTGCTGATGTCAGCATCGTGTTCCTCATTCCTGACATCCAGCTCTAATAAGGTGAAACATTGCGTTGAAACATCCCGCCTAAATTCAAGTATTAGGCGCGAAAGTCTAAGTTTAGGCGGGAAATTCAACCAAATGTTTCAGGCTCCAATGTTTCAATGTATCGGGCAATGTTTCGCCGATGTTTCGGCTGAAAGCCGCACCGTTACTGGCTTTTATAGCTATTTGAAACATTGAAACATTCATTCTTAATAGAGTATGAAAATAGGGGGATTAGAGAGTAATGTATATACCCGTCTCCCTAATGCGCCTATGCGCGTATAAAGTATAAAACGACAATGTTTCAGAGGAGGATTTACCTATGGCAAGAACCAAAACTGTCGTTGTGAACGACGTGGAATACCAGCTCCAAAGCGTGAACTTCACTTGGTATTCTAACCTCACCGACCTCTATATCAACCCTGCCAACGGCAGAAAGAACACCGCAAAATATGCCGACGCTCTCATCAAGGGCTGCGTAACTGCACCCGCCGAGGTTGCAAAAGCCGGCTTGAAATACTTCGATGAACAGGATGATCTCGCTACTCCGGGCGAGCTGGTGCGCGAGATCGAATCCTTTCTTAGCGAACGAACTAAACCGCAGGGCCGCTGAGAAACGCGCTCGTAACAACGAGCGGTTCTGGCGGCTTGTGTTCTGCATGGGAGGCGTGACCTACTCAGAACTCAAAGAGATGGACTTGTACGAGTTTTCCGAGACTGAACAGGCCCGTCTGCTGTGGCAGGACGAGTGGAACAAAAAAGAATGAGAGGAGGGATGAACTGTGGATGAAGCCCGCAGCTTATCGTATAGCATTAACGTAAATGCCAATACGTCGCAGGCAGAAGCCAGTATTCGTAATGTCACGAGCAGTCTTGGGGATTTACAGGGCAGCGGCGGGAGAATCAACATCAGCGCGGACAGTTCGCAGGCTGATTCGAGCATACGAAACGTGACAAGTAATCTTGGCGGTTTGCAGTCTCAGGCCAGCAGTGTTGGTTCGGCGTTCCGCAGTTCTTTCCTTGCAGGAGCGGACAGCGGAAACAGCTTCGCCTCCTCCCTCCGCTCGGGTGTGGGTGGCGCATTCTCCTACGTGATGGGACAGGCCACTGCATTCAAAGATAATGTTGTATCGGGTGCGCAAAGCATAAAGGACGGCTTTACGCACCCGATTTCTACAATCCGAAACGGTCTGGGCAATGCGATCCAGTCTGCAAAGGATAGGTTTACCGACTATATACGAAACGCGGACAAGGCCGCCAATGAGACTGACGATATGGGCGACGCCGCCGGAAACGCCAGACACGATGTAACGGAACTCGGTGACGCGGCTGAAAAGTCTGGCGGCAAGTTCGAGAAAATGGGCGGCATCTTAAAGGGAGCTGGAACCGCGATAGCAGCGGTTACTGCCGCTGCTGCTGCCGGAGCCGTTGCGCTCGGTGTGCAGGTGGTATCGGCTTATGCGGATTATGAGCAGCTTGTCGGAGGTATTGATACGCTGTTCGGTAATTCGTCTAAAACCGTACAGAACTACGCCGCGAACGCCTACGCAACCGCTGGTATGTCGGCAAACCAGTACATGGAACTCACGACGAGTTTCTCTGCCAGCTTGATTAAATCTCTGGGCGGCGACACCGCAAAGGCCGCGTCTTACGCTGACCGGGCAATTACAGATATGTCCGACAATGCCAATAAGATGGGCACGGATATGGAATCCATTCAGAATGCGTACCGTGGTTTCTCCATGGGAAACTACACGATGCTGGACAACCTCAAGCTGGGTTACAGCGGTACGCAGGAAGAAATGGAACGTCTGTTGAGCGATGCGGAAAAGCTGTCCGGTAAGGACTTTGATATTTCTTCCTACGCTGACATCACCGAAGCTATCCACATCATTCAGGAAGAAATGGGCATCGCCGGTACGACCGCAAAAGAAGCCACGGAGACGATTTCCGGTTCTATTTCGAGTATGAAAGCTGCATTCGGAAACCTTGTCGCTGGCCTCGGAAATGCGGATGCGGACATCGGGCAGCTCGTCGATAACGTGGTTGAGAGTTTCGGCCACGTGGTTAAGAACATCACACCGGTGGTTGAAAACCTCGCTGCTGCTTTGCCGGACGCCATCGGAAAGATGATTCCGGCGGTAGGGTCGCTGCTGCCCACTCTTGTGAGTACGGTAGGCGGCGTGTTTGGGCAGGTTCTGACCTCCCTCATCTCCCTGCTTCCGCAGCTTATTCCAGTTGTTATTGACGCCATCTCCCTTGTGGCTGAGACGCTGGTTGAAAGTGTCCCAATGATTGTTGACGCGGCGGTCAGTCTGGTGGACAGCTTAGTCGGGGCCATCGGAGAGCTTCTGCCGATGTTTGCAGAGGCAGCGGTACAGATTGTCGCTAATCTGGCTACCGGCCTTGGAGATTCCCTCCCGACACTGATCCCGACCATCATTGAGGGGCTGATAGCGGCAGTAAACGCCCTGATAGAGAACGCTCCGCTCTTGGTGGATGCGGGTATGCAGCTCCTTAATGGGCTGGCGACCGGTATCTTGGAAGCGCTGCCTCTGCTGATTGAGCAGTTGCCGCTTCTCATCGAGGGTATCCTTGGCTTTTTGTCTGAGAATCTTCCTACCTTTTTGGAGCAGGGGTCGCAAATCATACTCACGTTGGCAATGGGCATCTTAAACGCCTTGCCGATGCTGCTGGAACAACTGCCGGCAATTATCACAGGAATTGTCGGGTTTATCACGGAAAATCTGCCTCTCATCGTTCAAACAGGTGTCAACCTGATTATCCAGCTTGCTGCCGGTATTATTCAGGCCATACCGCAGCTTGTTGCGCAGCTGCCCGCTATTATCTCTGCTATCGTAAGCGGAATAGGCGCGCTGATGGGGTCTATCGTAGACATCGGTAAAAACATCGTGCAGGGTATCTGGCAGGGCATCTCCGCTATGGCAGGGTGGATTAAAGACAAAGTTTCTGGATTCTTTAGCGGCATCGTAAGTGGAGTTAAGGGCTTACTTGGAATCCACAGTCCGTCCACAGTGTTTGCCGGTATCGGCGACAATATGGCTGCCGGTCTTGGAAAAGGCTTCGAGAACACAATGGGCGGCGTGACGAAAGACATCAAGAACGCTATCCCGACGAAGTTCGATATGCCCGACGTAAACGGACCCGCGAATGCGGCATTTACCGTAAACCCGATTGTGGCTGATGCGCAGGCTCCGACGGTTGCTGGAACTACCTACACTGTCACGCCTGTGGTAGGGGACTTCAACCCGCCGGATACTACGCCGGAGGACGGTGGAGATGGCGGGGTGCATATTGACGTGCCAGATCCCGACACAGCGCCTAACGGTGGCGGTGGCAGTCCTGCATTCGCTCCGCAGATTACGGTTATCGTTCAGGGCGGCGCTGATGAGGAAGCCACGGAGAATATGAAGACCTCTCTCCGAGATACTGTCCGAGAGCTGTATGAGGAATTCAGAGAGGAAGAACGTGAGCGTATGGCTCTTAAAAACCAGTACGCTTATTGACAGGAGGGATTGTAAATGGCCTATGTGCTGAGAGGGAGAAAAGGCGGCACTGTCCGTTTCATCCCGCTCGAAAACGGTGTGGTGGAAAAGGAAAGCGAGAGTTATAGCAGCTCCGTCACTTCCAATCCTGTTGAAGACGGCGCCAACATCGACGACCACGTGAATAACGCGGCGGGAACACTGAATATTTCCGGCACGATTGTTGGCGGCGACAGCGCAATCAACGCGCTGAAAGCCATGCGGGAAGCGCGGGATGTCATCACGTACATCGGAGTGACCCGCATGACGAATCTTGTTTTTACCAGCTTGAAGTTTGACCGAACGTATAAAAACCGGAAAGGCGCGTCCTTTTCGGCTACGCTCAAGCAGGTGCAGATGTCATCCTCGGAATTTGTTCCGATGGACGCAGAAATCGCAATGACGAGCCAAGACGCCGGAAAGAGCCAGAATCCGCAGCTTGCCAGAACAGCAAGCACGGGTCTGGCTATCTTGGCGATTCAGTCAGTAAGCTCGGCAAGCGCCGCAGTTTTGCGGTCGGTCAATGTTTCCGGCGGCAGCTCCGCTCCCCTGACCCGTATCACGGGCGGGTATGATGGACTGTCGCGGCGTTAAAGGAGGGATGAAATATGGCGCTGCAACTGATTGATTTGAACGAAGATATTGAATATATCAACATCGACGCCTCAAAAGTGCCGTATTCGTTCTCCATCAAGCTGACGGATAAGACATTCAGCTTTACTGTGAAATACAACGACATCGGCGGGTTTTACACGATAGACCTGCTCGATGTGAACGGAAACGTCCTTGTGTTCGGAGAAATCGTCCGATACGCCCGTCCGCTGTTCAATGTTGTTGAGGACGAGCGGTTTCCAATACCGGTCATAATTCCTCTGTGTATTACAGGAGATAACATTTCCGAAGTCACGAAAGACAATTTCGGCAAGGACGTGAAGCTGTATCTGCGGGAAAGGACGGTGCAGTGATATGGCGTTTTGGATTAGAGATGCCTCGCTCACAATCGGAAACAAGCAGTACACGCTTGGAGGATTGAACTTCACGTTCGATATTCCGTTTGAAGACAGCGATGAGCCGCCTGTGGCAACAATAACGGTGACGAACCTGTCCGAAACAACGCGAGCGGGCATAAAGAAGAACGACCCTGTTGTTCTGAACGCAGGGTATGAGGGCGACGTAGGCTGCGTCCTGATTGGAAAAGTGGTCGGTCTGAAACACAAACAGGCAAACACCGACTGGACTTCTACCCTGACTGTGCAGCCCTGTGCAGATGAAATACTCGGCAGTTTGATAAACAAGACCTACGCCAAGGGAATGAAAGCGTCGGCTATCGTCCGAGATTTGCTCAATATCTTCGGCGTGGAGGTTTCAAAATGCGAGCTGACAGAAGACATCAGCTACCCAAGAGGCAGAGTGTGCCGGGGCAATTTGAAACAGGTGCTGACGGAGATTGTGGTGAGCGAGTGTAAAAGCCGCTTCATTATCCGAGCGACCGGCCAAATCTACATCACAAAAGCTGATGACGGCATCAACAACGGCGTTACGCTGACTTCCGCTACCGGCCTGTTGAGAGCGGACGAGGAAAAAGTAGTGATACCCGTTGAGACTGACCTGAATTCACAGAAAACAGGTGAGGACCGAGAGGACGATACCATCTCCCGCTCTTGCCTGCTCAACTACCGGATTGCTACCGCAGAGGTAGTTAAAATCCAGTCCAGCAACCTGAATGGCCGGTTCATCGTTGTGAAAGGCTCACACAAAGGCGGCAGGACGGGAGACTGGAAAACCTCGATGGAGTTAAAGCCATACTGAGAAAGGAGCGGTGAGATGTCTGGCATAAACGAATATGAGTATCAGCAGATCCACGATAAACGGATTGCTGAATCAATCTGCGTGGCGGCGACCGTCAAAGTTGTGTCGTTTGACCCGGCGAAGATGACGGTGGATGTTCAGCCGCTCTCGAAGCATTTACAAAACGGAAAATACGAGAGCCAGCCGCCGATTCTGGGCGTTCCTGTGGCGTGTACTCGCTGCGGAGGGTTTATTACCAGACCGTGGATAAAAGCCGGAGATACTGGCGTTGTGGTCTATCTCGACCACGATATGGACAGCACGGTAACGGGAGGCAAAGAAGCCAAGCCTCTTACGGAAAGAAATCACGCAACTACGGACGCAATTTTCATTGGCGCGATTGTGGCTGGCGGGTACTCATCCTCTGGTCTGCCCTCTGACAGCCTTGTTCTTGCAACAGAGAGCGGAGGAATCTACGTGGCTGTATCGGCGGCGGGCATTACCATAAAAGGCGATCTGACTGTCAATGGGAAGATAACTGCCTCTGGCGATGTTCTGGCTGAGAACAGTATAAGCGGCGCTCATCATACGCACCCCGGTTGTTCCGGCGGCAGCACAGGGCAGCCCGGATAAGGAGGCAGTATGGATAATATGACGTTGCTGATTGACCCCGAAACACGAGATTTGATTTTCGATACGGATGGGTCGTTCAGAAAGATTTATGGAGATGACACTACGGTTCAGAACGTGCGCCACGCACTTCTCGCGTGGAAAGCTGAGTTCTTCGCGGACGAAACGCACGGGACCGATTATGAAAGCATCGTCGGCGTGAGCATGAACGATGTTGACGACGACGAAGTGAAAGAAATTATCCGGGAAGCTGTGTTTCAAGAACCTGCTGTTTCCCGGATTGATTCTATTTCGGTCACATTTGAGGGCCGAACGATAACCGTTGAACTGGCCGCCACCCTTGAAGATGGCGAGAAAATAGCATTGGAGGTGACTGCGTAATGGCGAAAACAACGGATTGGGGGCTGACAGATGCCGGATTCAGGCGTCCCACCTATGCAGAGCTGTTGGACGCTTTGGAATACAAAGCCCGTGAGCTGTTTGGATCGCGGGCAAACCTGACGGTGCGCTCCCCGCTCGGTGTGTTCCTGCGCATTTACGCTTGGATGCTGAATCTCCTGTTTTCCACGCTGGAAGATGTGTATAATAGCCGCTTCATTGACACTGCTGTAGGGGCGAGCCTTTACAATCTTGGACGTGCAATCGGGCTGAAATTGCTCGGTGCGCAGAAAGCGGTCGGCTACTTGACCTTTACAGGCAGCGACGGTGTAGAAGTACCGGAGGGGTATCTTGCCGAGACGAATGCCGGGGAGCAGTATATCACGCTCCAATCCGGCGTGATAACCAACGGCAGTGTAACGCTGTCTGCGTCTGCGGTTGTTGCGGGTCCTGACGGAAATACCGACAAGAACACAATTACGAATATTGTGAACCCTATGAGCGGCATTGAGACGGTAACGAATGCGTCCTCGTTCGAGGGCGGCAGAAATACTGAGACGGATGCGGAGTTCCGAGAGCGGTATTACCTGTCGGTTGACTTTGCCGGTGGCGTAAACCTTGACGCTATCATTGCCGAGATTTATGAAAGCGTAGAGGCGGTCATTGCTGTAGCGGGCGAGGAAAACGACACGGACGGCACAAGCGAAAGCGGCCTGCCGCCCCACTCTTTTGAAATTATAGCCTATGGCGGGCTTGACGAAGACGTGGCAGGAGCAATTTTCAGAAGAAAGGCTGCCGGGATTCAGACCTATGGCAATACGACCGTGGCGGTTGTAAGCTCTGCGGGAACAACACACAACATCAAGTTCAGCCGACCCACTCCTGTCAATGTGTGGATAAAGATTACGGGGCTTCAAACGAACAGCGTGTTTCCTCTGGACGGTATCGACCGCATCAAGCAGAACCTTGTGAACTTTATTGGCTCCAATACGCGCGGAGGAATGGCAATCGGGCAGGACGTGATTTGCGTTGCGCTCCCAACTGAGGTGCTTAAAGTCCCCGGTGTAGTTGACTTTGACTTGGAGATTAGCTCCGACGGCTCAGATTACAGCAGAGAAAACATCATCATCGCCGCACGTGAAAAAGCCGTCACTGATGAAAGTAAGGTGACGGTGACATGAGAAATTACCTTTCTGAGATGCTGTACGCGCTGACGAGCGCCTACACACGAAAAGACTACAATAACCGCCATCTGGATCTCCCGCTCGAAACGAATATCGGAAAGTTGTTCGCTATCCTTGCTTGGGGGCTGGATTCCGTAGAGGAGCAGGCAGAGCTGATAAAGCTGTGGGAAGACATCGACTATGCGGAGGGTGCGGTTCTTGACCGCTACGGCGCCAATTTTGGCGTCGCCCGAATCAGCCCCGATGACCGCTTCTATCGAATGGCGATAAAGGTGAAGCTGATGGCACAGCTCTCCGGCGGCGACATTAACACCGTAATTGAGGCTGCGAGTGCGCTGCTGGAAGTCGATGTATCAGAAGTTATGCTGGATGAGGTTTACCCGGCCAAAATTGAGCTGTATGTAGACCAGAATCTGCTTGCCCCTGAACGCATCGAAATGCTGGATCTGATAGCGAGCGCCATCAAACGTATTCTCGCTGCGGGCGTAGGGCTGCGGCTTTATCTGCGGACGCATCAGGAGTACCGCAGCGAGCTTTTTATGCAGCACTGCGGGCTGATTGGAATGGATTACTCCGTTCTGCCACCGTCGAAAGATAGAGAAGCGCATACGACCTTGAAAACGCTCTACGGCGTCTTTCAACCGTCGGAGGTATCTGCGCCCTACGCCCCGCAGAAACGAGCGCATACGGACACACGGGGCGGCACAGCGGGCGTCATTTACCACACCAGAGTAACATCCAAACGAGTTGACAAGGAGGAATAAGAATGTCGAAATTTGAGGACGGCAGTTACGGCTCTATGTCCGGTATCGCTCTTATCGGAAAAGTTCTTGCCGGACGCTGCACAATGAACTACACGAAAGCCTCCGTCGGAAGCGGGGAAATCCCGGATGGGCTGACCCCAAAGACGATGACAGGGCCTGCTGGGTATGTAATGGACGCGCAAATTGCGTCTATCTCGAATCCGGTTGACGGTGAATGTCAGGTTACGGTACGAATCAAGAGCGAAAACGTAGAAACCGGATTTTACCTGACAAACATCGTTTTGTACGCGGATGACCCTGACGACGGCGAAGTCCCGTACACTTATCTGTGCTTGGAGAACGAACCTGAATGGATTCGCCCTGCGAGTTCTGTTGTAGGCAAGCTCGCCACCTTTGACCTGATTGTGGCAGTTGGCGATGTGGATACGGTTACAGCTGTGATTGACCCGGATGCCATCGCAACCGTCGGCGAGGTCGAACAGGCAATCATCTCGCACAATAACGACCCCTCCGCGCACGGCGGCCTTTCCAGTGTTGAGGAGCGGGCGCTGACTATCCCCGCCACCGGATGGGACATCGGTGCGTCCGAGGCTCCTGACGGAATCCGATACGTGGATATTCCGTTGGAGGGAGTTACGGAGGAGCTGATTCCGGTTGTAAGTGTGCATCCAGAGGACCTTGCGGCTGCGAAAGAATGCGGGCTATATACGGTCAGCAGAACGCTTTCCGGCGGTATTCGACTGTATGCTGAAACGGCGCCGGAGAGTGAAATCGCAGCTACACTGGCGCTCTTGAAGAAGCCCGAAAACTAAAAGGAGGAATTACTTATGGCGTATGGATCTGTAAATACTCCCGGCGTAAGTGCGTCGGAACTGAATGCGGTGAAAACGCTTGCGCAGGACGCGAAAAACCTTGCGCAGTCCGCATCTGATGCCATCACTGACTTCACAAACACCATTAACATCGTTCCGTCTGCAAGCGAAACACTGGCTTACACAGGCTCGCAGCAGTCCCCGACGTGGCTCAATTACGATGCGAACAAGCTCACAATCGGTGGGACTACGCAGGCTATGGACGCTGGCACTTATTCGGCTACGTTCACGCCGAAGTCCGGCTTTAAGTGGTCTGACGGAACCTCTACCGCAAAGACCGTCCAGTGGACGATTGACAGGGCTGCAATCGCGGTTCCCACGGTAAGCAGCAGCCTTACCTATACTGGTTCGGCGCAGTCTCCGACGTGGACGGGGTACGATTCCAACAAAATGACCCTCGGTGGAACTTCTTCCGGCACAAACGCCGGTACGTATGGCGCCACCTTTACACCTACCGCAAACTACAAGTGGGCTGACAGCACGACCGCAGCTAAGACGGTGAACTGGACTATCGCAAAGGCCGCCGGTTCTCTGAGCCTCAATCCCACCAATCTGACCCTGAATAACTCCACAAAGACCGGCATGATTACTGTAACACGAGCGGGCGACGGTGCAATCACCGCCATCTCCGGCAGCACAGGCGTTGCGACGGTCAGCGTAAGCGGAAATACCATTACCGTTACAGGCAAGGCAACCGGCACGACTACGGTGACGGTTAAGGTTGCAGCCGGAACAAATCACAACGCTCCTGCGGATAAGACCTGTGCGATTACGGTGAACTTCGTGAACATCTATGGAGCGAGCTGGGACGGTACGAGCACGACCAAGTGGTCGCGTACTGATAACGCTGCCGGATTCACCGACCCTGTTCCCTATGTCGCCGGTGCTTCAAGCTACAGCTCTCCGTTCGATAACCTGCAACCTTGGGCGGGTATGACTAAGAGCACCCGTTCCGGCAATGTTGTGGTAGCAATTCCAAAGTTCTGGTACAAAATCACCAAGAGCGGCAGCGGAATGAAAATTCAGATCGCCGACCAAGAAACGGCTGGATTCTCGGTATCTCCCGCGCACATGAACCGTGGAGACGGGGCTGGCGAACGGGATGTCGTCTACATCGGGCGCTATCACTGCGGTACGTCCGGCTATAAGAGCATATCCGGTCAGAGGCCGAAAGTCAGCATCACCCGTTCCAATGCGCGTTCTTCGATTCACGGGCTTGGCGCGAACATCTGGCAGATGGATTTTGCGATGCGCTTCACCATCTGGCTGCTCTATATCGTGGAGTTCGCCGACTGGAACTCGCAGGCGAAAATCGGGTACGGCTGCGGCAACAACAGTGCGGTACAGAATATGGGTGCGTCCGACAGTATGCCATATCATACCGGCACAATGCAGTCTTCCCGCACGGCTTACGGCGTGGGTACGCAGTACCGAAATATTGAAGACCTGTGGGGTAACTGCTACGACTGGATGGACGGCTGTTACTACAACAGTGGTGGTATGAATCTTATCCTGAATCCTGCCAATTTCAGCGACAGCAGCGGCGGCACGAGCGTTGGTACGCCGAGCAATGGTTATCCGTCTGCGTTTAATGTATCGACAACGGGAGGATTCCCGATGTTCTATCCGACTGCTGCGAGCGGCAGTGATTCTACGTATTCGTGCGATTACTGGAGCTTCGACGCGTCGGACCCGTGCCTCTGCGTTGGTGGCGGCTACTACCGGAGCGCCGGCCTCGGCTTGTTCTGCGTCGGCTACGGCAGCGCATCGTTTGCGTACGACAGCGTCGGCTGCCGCCTCCAAGAACTCCCTTAATGGGGGAGTGTGAGGGGGCGAAGCCCCCTCACAAGGGACCCGCGCTTGCGCGGGGACCATCCGGGGCTACCTGTGCAGTACCGATGTCAACTGTTCGGCGTTACGTGCGATAACTGGAACTTCAACACGTCGAACCCGTGCCTCTACGTTGGTGGCAACTACAACCAGAACACCAACCACGGCTTGTTCTACGTCAACTACAACAGCACATCGAATGCGAACGACAACATCGGCTGCCGCACCCTTTTATGTGTTTTGCTAACAATCCTCTATCACGGCACAGGTAGTCGCGCACCTCTCGGTGAAGATAAGCAGTTCAGGGAGCGGGTTAGTACACTCCGAAAGGAGCGCTGGAAAGCTCGTAAAGCTAAAAGGAGGAAATATGTCCCTGTGAAAAGAGCAAAGAACCTATTTGAACCCTTAATTTCAGATGAGAATTTATCTTTAGCCATCGACGAAGTGAACCACACTCATCACTGGCGCACTCACCACCGCCCGAACAGATGCACTGCTTGGGTAGAGGAAACAAAGAGTGAGCGCATTGAAGAACTGCGGCGTATCATCATCGAGGGCTTTGAGCCAAAGCCGCCTCACGTTACGCAGAGATGGGACGTGAGCGCTCGGAAGTGGCGTACCGTCAGTGAACCGGCGCAGTGGCCCGACCAGTACGTGCATCACGCGCTCATTCAGATCCTGCAACCGGTTTTCATGCGGGGTATGGACCATTACTGCTGCGGCAGCATTCGCGGCAGAGGCCCGCATCACGCAAGAGCGGCTATCGAGGGCTGGATGAGAAAAGACCCGAAAGGCACGAGGTACGAGCTGTGCGGTGACATCTACCATTTCTACGACAGCCTTGAAGCTGATGTTGTGATGAACCGTATGCGGCATCTGATTAAAGACCATCGTGTTCTCGACCTTATCTGGCGCATCGTAAAAGACGGAATCCTCATCGGTTCATACACCTCGCAGTGGTTTGCAAACACGGTTTTGCAGCCGCTCGATATGATGATACGGGAGAGCGGGCTTAGCGACCACAACGTCAGGTATATGGACAACCTCACAATATTCGGCTCAAACAAACGAAAGCTGAAAAAGTTGAGGGTGCTCATCGAGAAATGGCTGGTTGCCCATAAGCTGCGTCTAAAGGACGATTGGCAGATATTCCCCGTTGCTCGCACAAACCCTAAAATGCCTCTGGACCCTCCGAGGAATGGGTTCAAGAGGCAAAAGAGCCGCTTGCCTGACGCTGTTGGGTATCGGTATGGGCGTGGATTCACAATTCCGCGCAAGCACAATCTGCTCCGTATCAAGCGGGCGATAGCCAAATACCGAAAGAGAAAGCGCAGGGGTAAGCGCATTTTGGCGGGTGCAGCTGCAAGCCTGATTTCCCGACTTGGACAGCTAAAGCACTGCAACAACTTCAACCTCTACCGGTATCTCTACAAAGGAGAACATATCGTTCGGGAGTTGAAGAAAATCATCCGTAACCAGAAACGAAAGGAGGAACTGACGTGGAATACGTATTTGGAACGCAGGAAGACATTGAGGTCCTTAAAATTAAAAGCGATGCCCATACCGACCTGACCGGCTTCCAGCAAATCGAGAGGGTCTATCCAGACCAGACCATCATCGACTGCTTCCGCATTGTCCGAAAGATTGATAGTCAGGAGGACGATGAGGAAAACTGCTACGATTGGTACGAAATCGACCGCCACTATCGCTATTCCGACCCGGTTGTCGCGGTTGCAAAAGCCGAGGCAATCTGGAATGAGATGGCGGCGGCTTATCAGGAGGGAGTTGAGACAGCATGACAAACAAAGATGTAGTTTTGCAGGCCCTGCGTTCGCAGGGAACAGCGGATGCGCTGGATCTCCGCGGCAGGGCTTCTGACTTGGACGGAACAGCAATTATCGCCGAGGAAGTCAAAGTGCCGAAGTTCGACCCAGAAAAGGATTATACGGACTGGCCTGCCGGTTCTCCCGTCTACGAGGAAGTGGATGACGAGAAGCAGGTGTTTAAGCTGATTACGCCCTACAATGCGTCCAGCTTTGAGGGTTCTCCCTCCACGCTCCCCGCTTTGTGGAGTATTTGTCACACGAAAGACCCTGTAAAGGCAAAACCGTGGCTCGCTCCGAACGGAACCAGCGGCCTGTACGCACTGGATGAGTGCTGCACGGAATTGAACCACGTGTGGAAGAACACGCATGACAACAATGAGTTCTCTCCCTCCGCTATGCCGGAGCGATGGGAGGACTTGGGTACGATAGACGATGTGCAGAAAGGATGAGGCTTCTTCGCCGGGTGAGCAGATGTGAGAAAAATTGGATTAGTTGTCGCTGTGGAAGATGAAGCATTGCGGCAGAAGTTTGGAGAGGGCCGCCCCCTGAAAGATAAGATGGGGACGGTCCTTTATCAATCAGAAAGCTGTCAGCTTTATGCGCTCCGATGTGGAGCGGGTGAAATCTACGCGGCGTCAGCAACGCAGTATCTGATTGACAAGTATCGAGTGGCGGCAATCCTCAACTACGGCGTTGTAGGCGGCTGCACGAACGATTTTCGCTCGGGAGAACCTTGCGTCGTAACGAAAGTGGTTCATTACCAGTACGATCTGTTTGACGTGGATAACGTACCGGCTGGACGGTATATGGAGTATCCAGACCGTTTGATTCCTGTTCCTCCCGCTTTGACAGAGTTGGTTTCATCCGAGCTTCGCCGCGTGGTTTGCGCGTCCGGTGACAAATTCATCGGGGACGCAGCGGAAAAATCGTGGCTGCACAATGAATTCGGAGCTGATGTCTGTGATATGGAAGCTGCCGGGATTCTGCTGACCTGCGACAGAAACCGAGTGCCGTGTCTCATCATCAAAGTGGTAGCGGACAGCCTTTCAGGGGGAGCGGCAGAATACTGGCGAGAAAAGGACCAGACGGCGAAAAGCTGTCTGGACTACGCCGTGGAGGTTATTGACGGCCTGTAATCGTAAGCGGGGTAATGTTCTTCCTGTTACAGTGCGAGTGCGTCCCTTGCTTAAATAAACTACGCGGCATGGCCGGCGGGAAAGGAGGAAAACGTGGAGGATACAATCACGAGAGCGGAACACGAGGAGTTCAGCAAGAGGCTCGAAGAATGGGATAAACGGCAAGACCGACGCATTGAGCTGTTAGAGGAAAGTGTCCGGGATATGAGCGCGCTGACTACCTCGGTAGAGAAGCTGGCGACCAATATCGAGGGCATGGTAAAGGAGCAGGAAAAGCAGGGCAAACGATTGGAGGTTCTTGAGAGCAGGGACGGTGAAATGTGGCGCAAGGTTGTGGGCTACATCATTACCGCCGTTGTCGGTATCATCATCGGCTTCATCTTTACGCAGTTTGGAATGTAAGAACCTTTGCCGGATGAAAGGAGGTGTTCTATGGAGATTGTTCTGATTGCTGCGGCGTCCGTTTTTATCGGCGTGGGCGGCTCACTTCTGCTGCTTCATTTTGGCAGTAAGAAAAGCCGCAAGACGAAGAAGCAGAAAATGGAAACCACCAAAAAAGTGGTCTGGGTCTGCCTGATAAACGGTTTCGCTTGGGTATGGTGCAGCTACATACTCGCCTACCTTGACAAGCCGCAGATTGCAGAGAGCCTGTCCCAAGTAGCAGTTACGGAGATTATCGGCGTGGTGCTATCCTACTGTATAAAATCCGCTGTTGAAAACCTGAGCAAAAATAACCGGTGGCCGGATAAGGACAGGCCCGCAGAAGAACACACAGATTCCGGCTCCGGTTGAAAGGAGAAACCCTATGAGTAACAGCACCCTTGTAAGTTATACGAAACTCAGTCCGAACCATTCCGGCCAGCGCACCCACGCCATCGACCGCATCACGCCGCATTGCGTGGTAGGTCAGTGTTCCGTGGAGACGCTGGGAAACATCTTCGCACCCACGTCCCGTCAAGCATCCTGCAACTACGGAATCGGTGCAGATGGTCGTGTAGGAATGTATTGTGAGGAAAAGAACCGTTCTTGGTGTACCTCCTCCAACGCCAACGACCAGCGAGCAGTAACCATCGAATGCGCGTCCGATACCACCGAACCTTACGCTTTTAAGGATGTGGTGTATCAGAAGCTCATTGCCCTGTGCGTGGACATCTGCAAGCGTAACGGTAAGAAGAAACTGCTCTGGCTGGGCGATAAGGACAAGACCCTCAACTATTCCCCGAAATCGGACGAGATGGTCTTGACCGTTCACAGGTGGTTTGCCAACAAAAGCTGCCCCGGCAACTGGATGTACGCTCGCATGGGCGACCTTGCCAGCAAGGTTACAGTGCAGCTCGGAGGTTCCGCTTCGCAGCCCTCGGCTCCCAGCGCGCCCTCCACGGGGCTGAGCGTTGGAGCCGTGGTAAACTTCACCGGAAGCAGGCACTATGCCAGCGCAAATGCCGCCAGCGGCTCTGCTGCAAAGGCAGGCCCCGCCAAAATTACCGCTGTGTCTGCAAACGCAAAGCACCCGTACCACGTGGTTCATACCGATACCACCGGCAACGTATATGGCTGGGTGGATGCGGCTGACGTGTCCGGAGCAACCAATTATGCGGTGCGCGTGAAAATCGCAGACCTGAACATCCGCAGCGGCCCGGGCACGAATTATGCCCAAAAGGGGTTCATCAAGCCGGGTGTTTACACGATTATTGAGGAGGCTTCCGGCACGGGAGCATCTAAGTGGGGCAAGCTGAAATCCGGCGCGGGCTGGATCTCTCTTGACTATTGCGAAAAAGCATAATGGAAATAGGAGGTTATCACGATGAATGAACTGTTATCTGATTTGTTGATTGCCGTTGTCACGGCTGTGGTTCCAGTTCTCACGGCATTCGCCATCGCCTACTTGAAGAAAGTGGCGACGAACATAGCTGCTGAAACGGAAAACGCAAAGGCGCAGGGGTACATCACGGAGATCGCCGATGCGGTTTCCGCTGCTGTCGCGGCTACCAGCCAGACCTATGTTGACGCTTTGAAGCAGGCTGGTAAATTCGATTTGGAGGCGCAGAAAGAAGCGGCGCAGAAAGCCCTTACCGCTTGCCTTGCCTCTATCAGCCCCGCTGCGCAGGCGTTTATCGAAGCTCTGTACGGCGACCTCAAGGAGTACCTGACAACCAAAATTGAGGCAGAGGTGCGTAAGCAGAAGATTACCCTGCCTGCTACCGCAAACGGCGCCACGGAGGTGGCAGCCAGCACTGCCGCGGCTACCGCCGCAAGCATCACCGTTTCCCAGCTCGGCACTGAAAAGAAGTAACTTAAAAGCCCTCCCACGTAGGAATTATCCTGCGCGGGAGGGCTTTTTTTCTTTTGCGCTAAAATGCCCACTCAATATCAACTTGGTCGTCGGTGAGGACGATGCGAGATACGAGGCTTTGCAGAATGCGGCGTTTCTGCCCCTCATCTGCAAAATCCCAAATCTCTGCGGCGTCTTCGATGAGTTCCGACACCAAATCGAGCGGCACAGCGTTTTGCTCTACAACCGGGGTGAGGGTGTTTTCCAAAGCGGTCTTTTCCCCATAGAGCCGGTTTATCCTCTCTCCGAGAAGTTCCGGCGGTATATCATCTTGCTGGTACAGCTCCATCAGCTTGCTGATTTGTCGGTCAATATCGCGGATACGCTTTTCGATGTCGGTATTCTTACTCACAGGGGCTGGTGCTTTTCTTCGGCTCGCAGAAAGCTCCTCTGCCAGCTTCGGATTGCGGAGCAACGCGAGTATCTTTTCTTCGATGATAGGTTCCAGATCCTGCGCCCGCCATATTTTATTCTGGCAATTCGGGTCCTTAATCATGTTTTTCATCTGCTTGGTTCGGGAGTAGCAGGCATAATATGAGTATTTCCCGGTGTTGCGCAGGTAGTATCTGCCGCCGCAGTGTCCGCAGAACAGAAGCCCGGTCAGCACGTGTTTGGATTGGAAAGCGTGGCTCCCGAACTGTTCCCTGCGCTTTCCGCGTAATATCTGTGCGGCATTGAATTGTTCCTCCGTTATGATGGCCTCGTGTGCGTGGTCTACAACCACATCTCCAAAGTGCAGACGACCGATATAGGTTTCGTTCTCCAAGATGTTTCGCACACTCGTCCACGAATTATAGCTGCTGTACCGGTTTGTATACCCAGCGTCCTGCAATTTGTCGGTTATGGCTTTCAGAGAGTCTCCGGCAAGATACCACTCGTATATCTTACGTACCTGTTCAGCCTCATAGGGATTCACGATAAGCTTGCCGTCCGAGTAGTCATAGCCGATGGGGATGTTCCCTCCTCCGTGATGAAGCCCGGTCTTTGCCCGCGCAACGCGACCCATCCACGTGCGCTCCTTAATCTGCTCACGCTCAAGCTGGGCGAACACAGCGAGCAGACCTATCATCGCTTTCCCGAACGGGGACGACGTATCGAAGCTCTCCTGCATGGAAACGAAGTCCACGTTGTTGGGTCTGAATATCTCCTCTATCAGATAGAGGGTGTCCCGCTGCGAGCGGGATAGGCGGTCGAGCTTGTAGACCAGCACCACATCGAACTTTTCTGTCTCGCCAATCAGTTTCTGAATGCCGGGGCGGTTCAGGTTGCTGCCGGTGTAGCCTCCGTCCACGTATATGTCGGCAATGAGCCAATCCTGCGCCTTGCAGTACGCAATCAAGCGCTCCCGTTGCTCGCCTACGGAGTAGCCCTCTTGCGCCTGTTCCAATGTAGAGACGCGGATGTAGAGGGCTGCGCGTTTCACAGCGGCATCCCGTCTAACAGGTAGTTGGCGAATATCCAGTTACGGCAGGTGCGCTGTTCCTCTGTAAACTCGCCCTCTGGATGGGGTTGGTAGCTCTGAAAGTCTATCTGGCGAGCATCGGTGATTACCAGCCGAATCCGGTCGTTGTCAATCTCGATATTCTGACCCTCACATGGTACGAAAGCAACGTGCGTATTTTCGTCGTACTTGAAGCCGTTGCTCAGACCGCAAAGATAATATGCCTTGACTTTCTCATCGGGCGTGATGTCCAGCTTCACCAGAGCTTTTTCCTTATAGCGCGTCCCCTCAAAGACCTCGTGAAAGGCATCTCCAATAAAGCACTTCGCGCAGCACTTATCTATCCGGGCATTGCGGATCGCCCGCAGCCAGAAGAAAGCGCACTTCTTCTTTATTTCCAGCGATACTTTCATTATTTCGTCCCCTCCTCCAATTCAACGGCAAAGTTGAGAAGTTTCAACCGGTCACGTCCGTTCAGTATTTCATAGATGTGCAGCAGCTCCATCGCCTCCGGCGAAATAGCCTGCTCTCCGTTAATAACCATACCACCGTGGTTGGCCTGAATAAACGGGCTGTTTGTGAGCTGCCCGCTGATGTTATTCTCCACGGCAGGAACGGTCTGCGTTCCTCTCAACAAATAGTCAATGCTCACATTGAAGTAATCGGCTATCTTTATCAGCGCCTCCACACTCGGGAACGATTGCGGCAGGCGCTCATATTTCCCGATGGCGGACGGCACGACCCCGATAACATCTGCCAACTGGCTTTGTGTGATGTCGCAGTCTTTTCTCAACCGTCTCAGTCGCTCTCCGAATCCGTCCATAAGTCTACCTCCTTTACTGTAAGTCTATTATATGTCTTTTAATTCAAGTTGTCAACCTAAGATTTTTTCGGGAAAAATTTAAGAGTAGGAGTTGACATTGAGGATTACAAGTGCTATAATAAGAATGTAAGTAAAGAAAGCGACCCGCAGGACATAAAAGGAGGTGTAAGGATGAACGTAATGAGAGAGCGCAGACTTCGCGGGGCGATTCCTACGCAGCGAGAGGTTGCAAAGGCCGTCGGTGTTCAGGAATCTGCCGTAAGCAAATGGGAGCGTGGTCTTGCCAAGCCGAGAGCGGATAAGCTGCCGATGCTTGCAAAGCTGTATGGTTGCACCATCGAGGAGCTATTGGCTGACGACGTTGAGCAAGAAGAATGACTGCTGCCACCTCTGTTCTACTCGCGGTTGCGACGGAGCTTGCACAGCAGGCGAAGTCCAGTATGCCTGAAATGAGAGAGGGCGAAAGAATACAGCGCGAGTGGTACGAAAACGGAGTTTACTACCGTGAAACAGCCCTCGATGATAAGTTATTCCTTAGCCAGTATGATTTCAGGCAAAGAAAAAGCCGCCGAGAGGCGGTGGTGAAGTAGGAGTTGTAAATGACTGAAAAGGTCTGCTGTATTTGCCTATACTCTCGCGGCTGCAACCTGCTTCGCTGCTGCCTCATATCCTTGGTGGTATGTGTAATACGTCGTGCCGCTCATATCCTCGAACACCCCGTCCTGCGGTTTCTCAAGGCTCTGAATGGCGATTGGGATTTTGGTTTTCTCATCAGAGACGATCTCGCTTTCCATTGTTCCGTCGGCTCTGAACAGCGTCTTCACGCAATACCATTGCGGGCATTCGCGCCATTCTCGATATTCCATTTCAGCTCTGATGCAGTCGTTCATATTCTTTTACCTCCTACGGTCTTCTTTTATCTTTCTTTACATTCTTATTATAGCACTTTCAGTCGTTTTCGTCAAGGTTTTTCCTAAAATTTTTTCGGAAAAATTTTCTCGAAAAGCAACGGAGAATAAAAAATCAGGGAGCTTTTTCAGCTCCCTGATTCCTCATTTCTTGTGCTTCCACGAACCGATGGCCTCTATGCCGAACAGCAGAACGGCCATATCCTCCATCGCACGGTTGATGTCCCGATAAAAAGTCCGCTTGTCTATGTTAAGGCGCTCGGCGATGTCATCCACACTCAGCCGTTCGCCGTCAATGTACCGTAAGTTGAGAGCCTCCCACCGGCGGGCCTCGTCCGGGTTCACCGCGTCTTTGCACAACGCCTCGTATGCCGTGAGCATCTTGTCAACGTGGCTCATCATCAGACCGGTCTTCCGACGCATAGAACAGATGCAGCTGACTTCCAACGTGTCGGGAGAGACGTTCGCGTAATGCGCTTTCAACTTCCGGTAATTTTTCATCAACAGATTAACGTCGTGGTATCGGGCGTCAAATTCCTCGTCGATGATGGCATCTTTTCTGGCGAGGACTTCCTGCGCAGCAACACGCGCCACCTCTGCGATTTCTTCTTTGTTCATTACCGCCACCTCCTTTTTTAACTGCGAAGTTTACTGATACGCACTCGCAAAGCGTCCATCAAGGCGTTCTGCATATCGCCTTTGTTTTCGAGAGCTTCAACCACCTGTTCGTCCATACCGCCCTGCACAATCAGGTGATGAATAATGACCGGATGCTCCTGCCCCTGACGGTGCAGCCGCTTGTTCGCCTGTTCGTACTGCTCCAAGCTCCAAGTCAGCCCGAACCAAATTGCATGGTGGCCACCCTGCTGCAAGTTCAAGCCGTAGCCGCAGCTCGCAGGGTGGGCGAGGAGAACGTCAATCTCCCCGTTATTCCAGTCCTGCTCATCTTTGGCCTGAGAATAAACCCGAACTCGCAGGTTGTATTTTGCCAACGCCTCGACCAGCCGGTCACGGTCGTGTTGAAAATTATAGAAAACCAAAGCGTGTTGCCCGTTCAACTGCTCAATCAATTCCAAAAAGGCGTCGATTTTGCAATCGTGAACTTTGACCGCGTTCTTGTTTTCATCGTAGATCGCCCCATTGCAAAGCTGTAGCAGCTTGCCTGTCAGAACTCCCGCGCTGCCGGCGGTAATCATATTCTCGTCCACTTGCAGAAGCAGGTCCGTTTCAAGCTGCGCATAGGCTTTCGCCGCCGCACTGTCAAGCGCCACCGGCACATTGTTTACCAGCATATCTGGCAGGGTTAAATAATCCTCCGCTTTCATACTGATGCAGATGTCGCTGATGGCCTGCTTAATCATCTCGAAGCTGCCGTCTTTCGGCGCGTAATTGAAAATCGTCGTGCGGTTTCTTCTGCCGGGGACGAAATACTTGTCCCGATACGCACCGAGAGTTTTGCCAAGTCTGGCGCCGCCGTCCAGAAGATAAATCTGCGCCCACAAATCTTCAAGACCGTTGCTGGACGGAGTACCAGTCAGCTCAACGATTCGCTTTATCCTGCTGCGGACCAGCTTTAGGGATTTGAACCGCTTGCTCTGGGAATTCTTGAAGCTCGAACTCTCATCGAGAACCACCATATCGAAAGGCCACGCATTTTTGAAATGCTCCACAAGCCATTGCACGTTTTCCCGATTCACAACGTAAACATCTGCTGGCGTCGCCAATGCGCGTATCCGCTGCTGTGCTGTGCCGAGAACCGGAATGACCCGCATCATTTTCAGGTGCTCCCACTTTTTTGCTTCCGTAGTCCACGTGGCCTCTGCCACCTTTTTCGGGGCAATGATGAGAGGCTTTGCAACTTCCCATCTGTTGTATCGCAGGTCGTGGATGGCGGTCAGGGTGATGACGGTCTTACCTAAACCCATATCGAGAAATAAGCCAACAGCCCTGTTATAAATAATGCTGTCGATGCAATACTGCTGATACGGATAAGGATTAAATATCATCGCGTTTCGCCTCCCTCAATTTCTGCAAGCAGCTGCAATACCTCGTCGATGCCTTTTACCACGCGGACATCTGCTCCGCGCTTTTGCATTTCTCCAATCGTGTACCTCTGGATCTTCGCCAGACGACCGGTTTCGGTTTTCAGCTCTGCGAAAATAATTCTTCCTGTCGGAGTAATGATGAGCCTGTCTGGAACGCCCGGTGTACCGGGGCTTACGAACTTTAGGCACATTCCACCCAACTTCTTCACGCCATCAACAAGGCGGCGTTCAATTCGACTTTCATTCATGTTTTCCTCCTGAAACATTGGTGTTTCTATACTTTACGCGCGTATAGGCGCATTAGGCGCTTTAGGCGCGTAAGTCGTGCGACTATATTTCTAAATCCTTTCTAATATCCCTATTTTCACTCTCTATTAAGAATGAATGTTTCAATGTTTCAAAAGCCAAAAAAGCCAGTAACGGTGCGGGTTTTAGCCGAAACATTGGTGAAACATTGCCCGATACATTGAAACATTCAAGGGGTGAAACATTGTGTTGAATTTCCCGCCTAAACTTCTCTAATTTTTCCTGATGTTAGACTTATGGTGAAATCTGCCTCGAATGTTTCATCCCCAATGTTTCAGCGACGGAGGAAGCCACGCTGGTATCCGCAGTAGCCAAAACGCAGTCCATTTGAGGACTTTTCCCACCCCGGCATAGACCGCAGGATGTCGTTTATCTCTGTCGCTTCTGCGTATTTGAAATCCTTTGGCTGGCCTCCAAAAGCCTCGCACCAGACCTCCAACGCACATATCCTGTCGCGCTTCATCAGAGGAACGTTGCCCTCCACAGTGCCGTTGAGGAACAGTCTCCGCTTGTCCAGCGACCACTTCTGCCAGTCCTCTGGAACCATCTTCTCAACGAAATCAAGAACGATGCCCTCCTTGCTGCTGACCTCGCGATGGTCTTCCTGTTCAGCTTTCGCCATCTGCTCCAGCTCACCTGTAAGGTATAACGCTTCGCCAAGACGCCAGCGCATAACTGCCTCAGCCCACAGCTGGTCTATCTCGTCATCGAGGTCGTCCCACACCGTTTTCGTGCGTGGAACAACGCCGACATCCACAGGCCAGAAGCGGCGGTTGCCCGTTCTGTCCCGCAGGAACACCGGAGTATTTGTCGTGCCAAAGAACACGCAGCATCGCGGTATATCCTTTACGTGCCGCCCGTAGGCCGCCCTGAATCGGTCTGAACGAAGACTGAGGAACTGCTTGATTCGGGCTTCGTCTGTCCGCCTGAAAGCGTCCAGCTCGCCGATCTCCACCAACCACACACCTTGGAGCAACTCGCTGGCTTCCTTGCCCTCGAATGTCCTGATTCCATCGTTGAACCAGCCCTTGCTCATCCTATCCAGCAGCGTGGACTTACCAATGCCCTGCGGCCCTGAGAGAATGAGCATTGTGTCGTATTTGCACCCCGGCTCCATCGCTCTCGCTACAGCTGCCGTGAACGCCTTTCTCGTGACTGCCCGCACGTAGGGCTTATCCTCTGCGCCGAGGTAGTCAATCAGCAGGGAATCAAGGCGCTGAATGCCGTCCCACGATAGGGAGGACAGGTAGTTCCGCACATCATTGAACTTATGCTTCTCGCTGTGCAGGGACAGGGCGCCGTCAATCTTTCCGTTGCCGGTAATCTTGTAGACCTTTTCAAAGTACCAGTACAGCCCCTGATTGTCGTTGTCTGTCCAGCCGCGCCGCTTCTCAAAAGCGCTCCAAGGCAGGTCGCCGAGGATCTCCCCGCGGCCCGCGAACTCGTTCAGCGCGAACTTGCCCTTGAGCATCGGGTCGTTTTCGAGTATCAGCCAAATGTTGTCGATGGTGGCCTTTATCGTGCCGGTCTGTTTATTCAGCTCCAAATCCAGCGTCCAGTCGAAGTTGTCACCCTCAATGGTAGAATCCGTAAGCCCCTGAAAGTCACTGACCGCAGAATCAGCCCGCTCCTTTGCCAGCTGCCGGGAAACCTTGGGGTCCTCGATTGCGAGGTTGCACATCGCTGTGTAGGACGGCAGCCTGTTCGTGGGGGTATTGGGGTCTGCTCCGTCGTCCATCTCTCCGAACTTGTGCATTCGCACTAAATCGAACGCATTTACGAGCCTGCCGCAGCAGGGGTCGGTAGAGTGGTGGGAATACAGAAACATCCCGTTATCGTACACCACAGCGCCGCCAGTGGTCGTTCCTCCGAGGTAGGTGAATCGGCCTCTCGAATTATCGACCGGTTCATAAATCCCATCGAGAAACGTGTCCATTGCGCCATATATGTCGTATGTCCGGCAGAACGCACCGACCACGCCAGCTTTGCTGAGTGGGTCGCTCTGCTTCATCGCCAGCTTCTTATAGGCGTTATCTGCGCCCGGAACCTGCGGCCATTTCGATACATCACGCCAGTCGCCGTATTTCTCGTCAATCATGTGCAGCAGCGCCGTAGTGTCGAGCATCGGCTTGTCGCCAAAGGTGAACACATACTCGCTGTCGTAGCAGCAGCTCGGCCAGTACATCAAGCGCGTAGCCTCGAACGTGGTCGGGTCTGCGAACTCAATACCTATAATTGACGCCACGAAACGCGCAGCAGGCTCGTATTCATCTGCCGTTGCAGTTCTATCGAGTGGAACAAGAATGCGGAGACGAGGGTTTGCCGGGGAGTGCTTGCGTGTAGAATAAATGCAGTAGCCGCACCCCAGACCGTCAACCCGTTTCAGGATTTCATCTGTCCCTCCCGGCGGTATCGTATCGAAATCCAGCGTGATAATATCTCTGCCGGTAACAGCGCCCGCCCTGCGGCGAGCACCCGACAGACTGCCGGCTACGAAACCGCCAATGTCTTTCCGGTCATCCTGTTCGGACTTTTTCAGGCTCAGGTATTCTTGCATCGTCTCGGTAGAGCGATTCGGTATTCTGAGCTTCTCGTAGAACTCCGACAGCATAATGGACTGGGGCTGCCAGTTTACGCTCTTTCGGTTGTTGCCGACAGTTATCGTTATCTCTCTGTCGTATTGCATTTAGACCCAGCCCTCCTTTACTTGTATTTCTTGCCGGTTTCCTTGTCCACAAGGACTATCCTCCCGACCACTTCAAACCCGACAAGCTCAGCGGTCTTTTTCATAACCGGGATTAGAGCGCTTATCCGCTCAAGGACCCGGCGTTCTTCTGCTTCAATATTGCTCATCGCCTCTCCAACCGTCGGGTCGTTGTAACCCTCCGAGTTTTTATAGAGATGCGGCTTTTTGTCATGCGCCATATCGTCAGTCCTTTCTAAAGAAGTCCCCGACCCAACCGTCTGCATTCAACGGTAAATCCGGCGCCCAAGGAATCGGCTTCGTCATCAGCCGCACAACGTCATCCAGATCCGCTCGGTCAGCAGGACAATCTATAACAACTTCATCATGCACGTGGAAAACCACGTGATAGCCCGCTGCTTCGAGGTTTTCAATCGCAAGCGCAAGACAGTCGCGGGCGATGGCCTGAATACAGTTCTCCACCAGCTTGCCTCCGTATGTTTCAAGCTGCGTCCACTGCTTTGTGGTCTGGTTCACACCGCTATACAGAATCGAGGGCTTATCCCAAGAGTTGACGCCAAGCTGCGGATTTGCGTAATACAGCTTTCTTTTGCTCGGCAGGGTTATCGTCAGGAAGTCCAGACCGTGTTCGATGTCCATTTCTCTTGCGAAGATGAGGTTTCGTACACCAGCTGGCCGCCCCGTCTGAATAACAGACACCGCTGCGTTTTCCACCGCGTACCACAGGTCAACGATGCGTCGGTTGGAATCGCGCCAGCGGGAAACAATATCCGGCAGGTCATCCTCCGGTATGCCCATTCGCAGAGCGCCCATCGCAATCAGCGCGCCGGTGCTGCCCTGATAACCGAGGGCGAGTTCCGCAACCTTGCCTTTCTGCCGCAGTTCATATTCTGGGTTTCCCTTTTTGATTCGGTCGAGCGGAACGCCGAACATCTGGCTGGCAGAAGCCTCGTAAATCTTTCCGTGTGTTCTGAACACGTCCAGCCGCCACTGCTCTCCTGCAAGCCAAGAGATAACACGTGCTTCGATGGCGCTGAAATCGGCATCAATCAGAGTGTTTCCCTCAGACGCGATGAAAGATGTTCGTATCAACTGCGAGAGGGTATCAGGCACAGAGCCATACATACACCGCAGCTTATCCGCGTTCCTCTCCTTTACCGCGTTTCTGGCAAACGGCAGCATACCGATGTAAGTTCGAGGCAAGTTCTGGACCTGAACGAGCCGCCCCGCCCATCTGCCGGTTCGGTTCGCACCGTAGAACTGCAACAGTCCTCTAACACGACCGTCGCTGCACACAGCAGCCTCAATCGCGTCATATTTCTTGGTGCTTGTCTTTCCAAGCTCCTGCCGGATTTCCAGCATACGTTCTGCCGGACCGTTGATGGACTTACTTTCCAGCATCGCTGCAACCGTGTCTTTCCTCAAATCTCCGACAGTGTGGTCGGTGTTGGCTTCGAGCCATTTGCTGAGCTGAGACACGCTGTTGGGGTTTTCAAGCCCGGTGATGGAAACCGCCTCAGACATCAGCCTCTCACGAGATGCGGCGTCAATTTCCAACGCCCCTCGCACCATCTTCATATCAACCGCAACGCCCCTCGCATTGATGAGGAGGTCGGTCTGCCACTGCTTTTCGATGTCATCGGGAACAGGGAATGCCGACAGTCTGCGGTCAATTTCCATTTCGGTCACGACATCGCCTTTGCAGTAGGTCCTGAACAGTTCCCACTTATCTGGGTCGTGTTTTGGGAGATTTCGTGTTCTGCCTCCGTTGCTCTGCGTAGCAGCGCAGGGAACGCAGAAATAGCGAATCAGCGCCTTGCCTACGGAGAGCTTCTGCTTCTCGGCAGGGAGGCCAAGAGCCTTGCCTGTAGCGTCCAGACCTGCGGTGAATCCGCAGTACAGACCGTGCAGCATTGTATCTCGCCACTGGTCCACCGGAAGCATACGCCCGCAGAACTTAGAAAGGCAGAACCACTCGAACGCTGCGTTGTAAGCGTGTTTGATGTACGCGGGATTGCCCAGAGCATCGAACAACCAGTCCGGCAAAATCTCACCCTGCGCGAGATCCACAATCTCCTCTGGACCTCCATCTACGCTGTATGCGAACAGCAGCACCTCGAAATCCGGGCTTTGGACGTACTTATACAGACCGGATTTTGCGATAGGGACGCTGCTGTATGTTTCAATGTCGATAGATAAATGCGTCATCCGTCCCACCTCGCTTTTTTAACCAGCTCCGCGTTTTCCGTGAGCTTATCTCTCTGCTTCCGCAGGGTTTTTTCATAGCTGGACGGCTCGATATATGCCTGCGGAAAGAACTCCCACAGGTGACTGCTTTCGGCCATTCTCAGGCTTTCCAGCTTTGCAATCACACCGTCTCTCCGGTCGATCTCGAAAGCTATGGCGTCTATGAGTTCATCCCTGCGAATATCGCTGCAATGCTGCTTCGCCAGCTTGAGAGCTTTGGCAACCTGTTTTTTGTTTGCTGTGGAGAAGAACTCTCCGACATTCAGCTCCATATATCCGGTTGGATATTCAATGCGAAATGCGTTACTCGTCATCGCATTCACCGGCCTTTACAGGAACCTCCATCAAACGAGTATTTGGGCGCAACTGGCATCCGCACTGCGGGCAATCAAAAGCGTCGTAGTAGGTTTCGGGCTTAGCGCTACCAGCAAGGCGGCTCAGCCCGGAACCGGTGTTATCGGTCGCTGCTACGTAATGCTCGCTGCTCTGCGGAATAAATTCTGTACCGCAAACGGGGCAACTTAATTTCTTCATATCACTGTCCTCCTTAATGAAAAAGGCGCACGACCACTTTATGGGTGGCCGTGCGCCTTTGCTTGATTTATCCAAAGTAAGGCTGGCCGGTTAAGGGGTTAATTGCCCCCGGCTGGACGCCCAGCGGATTAGGCTGCTGCATACCCGTGTTAGGGTACGTTGCCTGACCCGGAGTAGCAGGCATCGCAGCTCCGTAGGCAGGGGTAGCAGGCGCACCGGCTTCCATGCCTACGCCAGCAAAGTCAGCCGCAGCAGATGCGCCGCCAGCCAACGCCTCGCCATCGCGGGTCTTCATCACATTGCCGAGGCCGCATCCCACGCCGCGCTTACCAGCTCGGTTGTAGCCGAAGAAGTTAATCGTCACGCGAGCGTACATACCGCTGTAAATATCCTGCGGGAGCAGCTCAGTGTTGATGTCGCTCTGATGAACCACCTGCGGCTTGTTCTTGGAGCTTGCCGTAATAACCCAGCAGCCCTTGCACTCAGGACCGTAGGGAGTGCCGTTCTCACGAACTCCGTCGCCGTCGTGGATGGGAACCGGAAGAACCGGAGGACGAACGCCGTTCCAGATCTTCCCCTGCGCATCAGCGGCAGCCGCCTCAATGCTGGCGTCGATGTTCTGCTTCACGGCCACATCCGTCTTGGGGATAAGCAGGGTCACAGAATACTTGGGGGTAGCGGTGGGGTCGTTATTGTTCGCTCTCGGAGTGACAAGATTGACATAGGACAGGCGAACCTCGCCGGTCAGAACTTTGGTAGGAACATTGTTATACATATCTGATTTTCTCCTCTCATATTGAAGCATTTGCTCTGCGTCATATTCACCTTTGTCGAATAAACTCATGTCTCTTTAACTCTGCGAGGCCACGCCTGCGAAATCGGCGGCGGCGCTGCTGAATTCTTTTCGGGAATCGCTCTCGTCTGCGAGGGTGGGCTTACCCTGCGGTTTAACCACGAACTCTCCAACCATTTCCTCAAACTTCTTCTTGCCCAGCACTTTTTCCAGCTGAGCAAGCGTCTTGGGAACGCTGTCGTAGATAACCGCTCGGTCAATGCCGTCCGCTATGAGTTTGTCGATGGCCTTGTCTTGGTCGCTCCAAACGCGGGAGCTGCGGCCCTCGACGGCTTTCCAGCCGGGAATCTTCTCGCCGTTGAGGATGGAGTTCAAAGCCCTCTCCTTGACGGCTTCATACCACGCAACAAGGGTTTTTCCGCGTTCAAGGACATCGCCCATCTCTGTGGGAGACAGGATAGCCGGATTACTGACCGCCTCTTTGAAATCGTCAAATGCACCGGTCTGCTGTTCAGCCTGTGCTTTGCAGATGCCGTTGGCGCGGCAGAACTGACACCAGCTGCCAGCGTGGTACTCACCGAAGCCCATATAGGCCATCATCGCTTTAGGCTTGATTTCCTCGCCCCACGCGAGCAGGTCTTCAACGCTGCAACCCCACGTGTCGTGGAGATCAATCCTCGGCTGGTCGATGGTGATTTCCACGTTTTTCAGCGAGCTGCCAAAAAGGGGCTGATAAAGTTTCAGCGCTCCAAGCGCGTACAGTTTCAGCTGCGGATTGTCCGAAGCAGAAACAGGAACACCTTTTCCGTGCTTGTAGTCGGTGATTACGAGCGTATCACCGCCAAACATAATGCAGTCGCATCTGCCAAAGGCTTCGGGAACCACATCAGATATGTCCACCTTTACCTCGAAAGCGATGTACGGTTCATTGTCAAAGGCCATCGCTCTTTCAGCCAGATGCTCCACATAGGTTTCCGCAGTCTGCAACATCTCGTCGTCCCACTGCGGGTCGGTCTTGTACTTCTTAATGGTGCGGTTGTATTCTGCCGCTTTCACTTTCTTGAAGTGCTTCTTGGCGGCTACCTCACAAACGCTGTGCGCAATCGTTCCCTCCCTCGCGTACTCGCTGGGCTTTTCGGGTAACTGCGCCTCAAGGCGTGGCGCCAGAGGGCAGTTCAGCCAGCGATGCGCACTGGATGGCGAGAGAAGTGCATGGGCGCTCAAATCTTCGCCCCCATCTCACGCAATGCCGTAGCAAACGCCCCGAGCTGCTCCTGTTTCAGATCCATAACAGCTTGAACACCGAAAGAGTGGAGCAGGTTCATCAGGTCGTTTACCTTACCTGCGTCCATCAGCTGAGCGCCAGCGGCCATAATCTGGTCCACCGTGTACTTAGGCGGCTGAGCAAGGGGAACGCCCGCAACAGGTACGCTCTGCTGTGCAGTAGTCGCCGGAGCTGGCATAGGAGCCGCAGGAGCAGGGGGTGCAATAGGCCGCGCCGGAGCGGGCTGCGGGGCGGCCACAACGGGTTGCTGAACAGCAGCGACAGGCTGGGGAGCCTGTTTCGCACCCATAGCAGCGGCGAGATTGTTCAGCGCGTTTGCCAGTTCGGGTGCTTCGATTGTGATTTTCATTTCGAGCATGGTTTTTGTCCTCCTTAGAATTTATTGATTAGTATTCACTGCGGAATACGTTCTCACGGTTATCGCCGGCCACGAAGAACAGGTACTCCGACAGGGCTTCGCAGTCGTTTTCGTACCAGTCATTGAGAGCCTCCGATGCAACATCGTAGTCGTTATCGGAGATAGGCCGGGATTGCTCCCAATATCCTGCGAACTGATTGGGCGCGGAAACCACTTCCAGAACAGAATCGCCGAAGCGTCCATCGCTGACGCGGTTGAGAATTACTTCGCACACAAGGCGCTTGTCCTGCACCTTATCGTCGTAGCACTCTCCCGCGAGAGTGAGCACCATAGCGTCAATTTCTTCGTCCGTCCACTGATTCGGGGCGGGCGTTTCTGTTTGTACCGGCATTTCTGATTGGTACGCAGATGTTTCCGGCGTTGGCAAAACCAAATTGTCGCCTTTGTCAGATCCGCAGCCTGTAAGCAACAGCGGAACAGCAGCAAGAACTATCAGGGTTTTTGTAATTTTGGCTATTTCAATAGTCTGCTGGATTTGAGCAAAAACACTCACAGTCAAGAAAGGAGACTTCAAGATGGATAAGAAGTTTATCGAAATCATTGAGAGCGCGTTGCGCGGGTTCATCGAAGACCTGATTCAATCCGAGAACGGTCCGAGCGAGGACGACATTGCATATATCAAAGCCGAGCGAGAGTACATAAAGCGCCTGAAAGCAGTTTAAGTCGAAACGCCCGAAAGGGCGTCGCTGGGAACTGCCCCACCCAGCCTGATGATGACAGGGCAATTACTTAAAACAAGGAGGACAAACAAATGGCAGAGTTGAAGCAGGGCCGCTGGGTGAAAGTCCATGAACCCGGTCAGGCGAATTTTGTTGAGCACGAAAACGTTATGGACATCGTGATTGGAACTGGCCGTTGTCAGGCCGAGGCCACCTACACCGTTCGCAGCTACAAGAAAGCCGCGTATTGGCTGGGCGAATACCTCAGAGCTGCGGAGGCACTGCAAATCGTTGCCGACGAGGTGCTGGCGCAGATCCAGAGCGCGGCAGAAAGCGCAAACCGCGAGGATGATGAGGTTTCCACCAGCGGCGAGGGCTGGAACTGCGGCATCGAGAAGATGGGCGACGGCAGCTTCAAGGTTCAGTTGAGCTGGGCGGTCAGCGAGCCGGTCACGAAAAAGGGCGCTGAAAAGCCCGCGCCGAAGAAGCGCGGGCGAAAGAAAAAGGAGGCTTGAATAAATGCACTTGACACTGGAAGTAAAGCGATACCACGAATTCTTTTGGCTGAGAGACATTCAGGCAGTGAACATCTACAAATGCTGCGCGGAGTGTTTCATCGGCAATCGGGACAGCCGGGTTTATCACGGAACCCTGCACCAGCCCCGAGCATTCATTGACATTGACGTAATTGAAAATCCCCGCGCGGTTGCGTATTACCTTTGCGGATTGAGCGCGGGGTTCAATTACCACCAGAACACGCACGTGGCTTTCATTCCGGCTCCGGGCGAGACGGTATTTGTGGACAACGCGAATATCCGACTGACGATTACGGATGCCAAGCGGGTTGAGTTCCAAGATTACGTTCCGAACCCGCCCGGATATTTCACACGCCGGCAGAGAACCTGCCGAAATTGGATATTTGCAAATTACATCAACGACGGAATGTTAAGGAGGTTCAAAGAACATGGAAATGACTGAACTCATTGAGCGCGCGAAGCGCAATATCTGGGAAGCTCTCGGAGATTACGGCAGATACACCAGCCAGACAAGCGTTCTGGACGACTGCACCGAGAGCTTTGTGAGCCAGCTGGCATCTGATAGCTGCCACGCAAAGCAGGGACTGCGGGAATTGTTCAGCAAGTCCCCTGTATGGGATGCGGAGCTGGATGCTCTGGTTATCAACGGAACCAGAACGCACGACCCCGACCCCGACCGAATTTACGCGCTCGGGACTGAAATCCTGCACGAAGCAATCTACCACAGTGATACGCAGAAAGCACACACGATTCTCGATGCGCTCCGGTTTTTCTACGACAACGGCTCCGAGGAGCCGGGCATCGAGGCAATCAAGCGCCTTGCGCCGAAAGCATACGCCCCGAACAAGAAAAAGAGCCGCGTTTTCAAGGCGCTCTGCCAGACGCTGGGCGTCGCTGATGAAACGGCAGGCAGCGAGTTCCAGAGACTCTACGCGCAGTTTGCGGACGAGCTGACCTCTAAGAAGATTGGTTTCAAGCTGTACGTCTCCATCAATCCGGCGCATTTCCTTACGATGAGCAATCCGAAAGGCGACAGACGAGGAAGCACCCTCACAAGCTGCCACTCGCTCAACTCGACCGAGTACGAGTACAACAACGGCTGCACGGGTTACGCGAGGGATGAAGTGACGTTCATCGCATTCACCGTCGCAGATCCCACCGACAGGGAGACTTTGAACAACCGCAAAACCACGCGGCAGATTTTCGCATACAAACCCGGCAACGGACTGCTTTTGCAGAGCCGAATGTATAACACCTCCGGGGGCGTTTACGGGGCCAGCGAAGATTCCAAGCTGTACCGCGACCTCATCCAGCGAGAGATTTCGATGCTGGAAAACGTTCCGAATCTCTGGAAGACCTATCCGACGGTAGGAGAAAAGAGCTTCTGCGTAGAGCGCGGAGACGGTTTCGGCGGTTATCCCGATTGGGAATACGAAAACTTTGACGGCAAGGTCAGCATCCGTGCAGACCACGTGGATGATTTCAAGAGCTTGGTTGTCGGAACGTGGGGTCTGTGCGTTTCCTGCGGCTGTGAGATAAGCAACGGCGTTTACTGCGACGATTGCAACAGCGGCAGTCACGGGGAATATTACTGCGAATGCTGTGAGCAGTATTTTGACGACGAGCTGTATTCCGTCAGGGATCGCCGCGGTAACTGGATTGAAGTCTGCGAGGACTGCCGCGATGAGAATTACACCTACTGCGACTGCTGCGAGGAATATTGGCCGAACGAGTGCGTAACCGAAATCGACGGCACGTATTACTGCGACAGCTGCCGCGATGAGTATTGCAGCTACTGTGAAGAATGCGATGAGTTTCACCGCTCCGATAATATGACGCGGGCGATAAACTCTCGCGGAGATGAGGTTTATGTCTGCGAAGATTGCCTTGACCAGCTTTATGAGCGCTGCGAGGATTGCGGGGAATATCACATCCGTGAAGACTGCTTCCGGCTGACAAAAGCGGACGGAGACACCGTTTACGTTTGCGAGAGCTGCATGGAGAATCACATGAGCTGCCCGCATTGCGATTCGCTGATTGACGTTTGCGAAGACGGGACTTGCCCTGAATGTGGCGCCGTCATCGAGGAAAAAGAGGAGGTTGAAACAGCATGAAAAAGTTAGAAGATTTCCTGATGCCAACCCAGAAAGAACTGTTCTCCAAATTGAGCGGGATGTATAAAGGCCGCGCAATGACCTGTAAGAACAGCTACATTCTCGTTCGAGGGGAAGCGCCGATTATGCTGGTAGCGCACCTCGACACGGTTCACAAGACGCCGGTGAAGCACATCTGCAAGACGCAGAACGGCGGCATCCTGATGTCCCCGCAGGGCATTGGAGGCGACGACCGCTGCGGCGTTTACGCGCTCACAGCGGTTCACGAGCGGTCTGCGGTAAAACCGTGGCTGTTGTTCACCTGCGATGAGGAAGTTGGCGGTGTTGGAGCGAGCGCGTTCTGCACCCGCTACCAGAAAGGAAAGCTGCCGAAAGAGCTGGCTGACCTGAAAATGCTGGTCGAGATCGACCGCAAGGGCAGAAATGACGCGGTTTATTACGACTGCGACAACCCCGAGTTTGAGGAGTACATCACGAGCAAAGGGTTCGAGACAGATTGGGGTTCGTTCAGCGACATCTCCCTCATCGCTCCGGCGCTCGGTGTGGCGGCAGTAAACCTTTCGTCCGGCTATTACAACGCCCACACACAGCACGAGTACATTGACCGCAAACATCTCAATGCCACAGTCAAGCGGGTTGTGGAAATCGTTGCGGATGCGGCGGGTCCCGACTTCCCGAAGTATGAGTACATCGAGAGCTACCGATACAGCAGATTCGGCTACGGAATGTACGGCGGATGGGGCGATTGGGGCAGAAAGTCCTCGGGCGTTTACCCGCTCGAATTGGAGGATGCCCCGAACCTCAAGAAAATCCCGGAGGATATTCGGGACGAATATGCTGCTCTGCTGGACTTTTACACCGAGGGCGAGCTTGAGGCTCTGCGCAAGGAGCACGGCGACAATGTAATCCACATGATGTTCGAGAGCGAGCTGGGAGATTATTACGGCGATGTTTACGACGAGGAGGATCTGAAATGACGCGGGATGAATATTACGCGCTTCTCGCTGAGAAGCACAAGCAGACCGATTGGAACAACAGAGAAAGTGTCCGGGCGTACAACGAGTACGCTCGGATGTTGAGAAAGCAGATGGAGGAGGAACAGAAATGAAAAAGAGCTGTGAGTTTTGCAGATTCGCGCACGTATCGCGCAATCAGTTTGAGGTTCGACTGGACGACGGAACGGTCGTCACGAAAACAGGCGGGATGAAATACGTCTGTGAGCGCCCCGGCGGGGTCAAGAGCCTGTCTTTCAACACGGAAACCGGAGATATGACCTGCTCCGAGTATGAGGAGGTGACGGGCAATGCTTGATAATTTATTCATGGGTACGTTTACGCTGCTCTTGCTGTTTATCTATTTCGGAATCAGCGGCGGTATTGTGTGGCTGCTCGATAAAATTCTGAGACGATTCCCGCGCTACCAGCGTTGGCTGGACGAGCTGCTGGGTGAATATGAAGATGGAAAGGAGAATCTCAAATGACAAGAGACGAAAAGAAATCCGAAGCAATTTCCCGCATGAAACTGTGGGGCATTTACGCCCCCATCGTGAAGCAGTTCGAGGAGGATGGGCTGGTTTCTGAAAGCGCCCCGCCCCTCGGGGCTTGCTATTGGCTCGACGAGGCGCAGATGGCGCGAGTTCGTGAGTTCGAGGAGCGAAATAACGCGCTCGTGTACCACGTCATTCACAGCTTCACGACCATCGGCGAGATGGAGAGCTTTCTGTATGTCAGCGATTATCCCGAGGAATGGGAGCGGGACAGAGCCGACATCAAGGACGGGCAGCAGCTGGTGTATGTTTTCAACAAAGATATGCCGGACTGTTCCGAGTTCGGCTCCATCGGAGTAGCCAAAACCGCTGCGGCGGGTCTGCGCAGAACGTGGTGAGGTGAGAATATGCTGAGAGTTAGATACGAGCGGTATTGGAACGATTACCGCCGCAAAGACGAGGTTAAGGCATTTGCGGATCTCGACGAGCTGGCTGACTGGATGTTCAACCAGATGCAGCAGGACTACATGAACCAGTCCGCGATGTCATTCCCAACGCCTAAAAAGGTAGCCTCTATCGGGGAGACAGGCCCGTGGACTATCGAGTTTCGCCCTGTGTGGGGTGAAGAAAGCATCTGGATTCATCAGATTGAGAGCAACGACGGCATCATATTTTCGGATGGCAGGTTTACATCCAGACAGAAGCATTGGAGCAAATCCGTCCAAGACTGGCTGATTCGCTGCGAGCAGCGGAGACGCCAGCCAAAATTCAATTTCGCGGAGTAAGGAGGGACTTAAATGAAAAACGAAGTCAGCGGGTTCACTATTGAACCTACGCTCGAAGTTCTGGTTACGACACAGGACATCGACGACATTATGTGTACGGCATTGGAGGGTGGCATCACCCATTGGTGCTGCAAGGCAAAGCCGGTCGGAAAAAGGCTGGGCGTATTCGCGCACGAGCAGATTTCGCGTGGCGGTTCGCTTATCCTCTACGACGCTGAGAGCAGCGACAAGTGGGAACTGACGCGAGATAAATTCCTCACGGGATTTAAGAACTGGCTCGAAGCTGGTTCCAGCGACGCCGGTGTTCTCATCGGCAATGAGGTCGATACTGGGGGCATTGACGCTGAATGCGCCGACGCCATTATCCAGTTTGCTTTATTCGGGGAGGTTGTGTTCGGATGAAATACAAAGTGAGAGTGAGTGAGCTTCGCTACGGCGAAGTCGAAGTTGACGCGGCGTCGGAAAGAGAGGCTAAGAGTAAAGCCACTCGTGCAAGGTTTGATTTCTTCGATTCCGAGATTACGGACCTCACCGTAGAAAAAGTGGTGTCGAACGAGCCGAGAGATGTTATCGAGCGGCTGGAAAGCTGGGCGAATGGTGATACCTGTGACGGCTGCCCCGCCAAAGATGATACGGTTTTTCAGGCGGTGGAGCTGCTGCGAAAAGCCTATCTGGAAGAAATCGGCCCCCACACCTACATCGTCACGGAAACCTGTCCACATTGCGAGAGTGAGATCGAAATGATTTGGAATACGGACGAGCGCGGATTCAAAGCATTTTGCCCGGTGTGCGGCAAGCGGCTTATGCTGTGTGACGAATGCCTCCACACGGGCAAGGGTCAGTGCGATTACAGCAACGACACGGACAGCTGCCGGTATAATCCCGCCGCCGGAAAGAAGCTGTGGATGCGCCTCGGTGTGATGCTGAACGTCACACCGATGAGGAAGCCGAAACTATCTTCGGCGAGGATGAGAGCCTCGCTACGGACACTCTGCGAGAGATTATCGACGCTGGCCGGGTCAGAGCAGAGGGCGATTGCTACATTCCGATGGATAGCGTTGAGGATTACAACAAGACCTACGGAACCAACTTTGAAACCTGCGACACGGGTTTCGACCTGTAAGGAGGAATGAAAAATGGATATTAAGCGCGGAGACATCTGGTACATCGAGAGCGGCTACACCGTAGGCAGTGAGCAGCGGGCGGGCCGCCCCGCCATTGTGGTGTCCAACGACCGCAACAACCAGTACAGCGGCACGATTGAGGTGGTGTATCTCACCACCCAGCCGAAGCGTGAGATGCCGACCCACGTTGCCATCAGCAGCTTGAGCCGGGAGAGCATCGCGCTGTGCGAGCAAATCACTTCGGTATCGACGGAGCGTTTCGGCTCCCGGCGTGGGTGCGTAACCACTGAGGAGATGGAGGACATCGAGGAGGCTATGCTGATTTCCCTCGGCCTCACTCCTCACGCTGCGCCGGAGCTGCAAAACAAGACCCCCCCCCATGCTGGAAACCCGCCTCGCTGAATCCGAGGCGCGGTGCGCAGTGTTGCAGCAGATGTACGACAGTCTGCTGAGCAAGCTGCTCAACGCATAAGAAAAAACAGCGGCAGCTACTTCGTTTGCGGCTGCCGCTGTTTGCGACTTAAAGTTCTGTTTTGGCAAAATTTTTTCGGAAAAAACTTGACTTTTGCGACTGAAAGTGTTATAATGAGAATGTAAAGAAAGATAAAGCCCGTCGATTGAAGATCGAAAGGAGGACAAAAAGATGACCTGCGGAAAATGCAAATACTGCCGCCCGAACGACATCTGCAACGGCGACCATGAATGCACTGCCAAGAACATTGAAGTATCTCAGGATGATGACATCCGGTTCTACGGTGAACAGAACAACGAGCCGTGCGAATGCTTTGAGATGGCGGACTAAAATATAGGCAAATTCAGCAGACCATCAAGGTTGTCTTCCATGCCCTTACTCAGTTTCTTGCTTTGGCACAGAAGGAAGCAATACAGAACCGCGAAGTCGGTGATCTGCGGAAATCTGCCATCAAGGAATGTGCTGATAAAATCCGCACTCTGCAAAAGCAGAACGAGCAGCACAAGGCGTCCAAGCTGAGGCTCTACGAGAAGTATGCAGCCGGAAGCATCACGAAGGAGGCGTACATTCAGCAGAAGGCGACAGCGGATGTGAAGATTGCTGAAAACGATGGAGTAATCCAGCGCAGTCACGAACGGATGAAAGAGCTTGACTCCGAGACCGCCTGTTCAGATGAAAAGCTGGATGCGGTCTGCGAACAGTACGCCGACTGCAAAGCTCTGACCCATGAGCTGACCCACACATTCATTTCTGCGGTCTACATTTACGATCTTGACAACATAGAAATCGTCTGGAA
>ENA-OPWR01000226-OPWR01000226.1-human-gut-metagenome-genome-assembly--contig:-NODE-226-length-57034-cov-3.540304_pt1 | contig 57034 bp, 66 predicted proteins | sample MGYA00241507_ERZ502006 | MGnify/ENA primary metagenome ERZ502006 (study PRJEB25962, sample SAMEA2043041) | human gut metagenome | biome: human gut; feature: human-associated habitat; material: faeces...
GTTAGGGCAAATTATACGAATTATAGTAAAGGAATAAAAGCTGATAATAAATATTTAATGATGTTTTTTGAAAATTTATTATTAGGAAAAGATAATAAATTAGATAATGAAGATTTAAAGATATGATATTATGTATTATTTAAAAAGCAAAAAAAGAGCAGTTACTTTTTTAGGTAATTGCTCTTAGTTTTCGTTATTTTCAATATTGTAGTTATTTAGTATTTTTTCAAAATCATTTCCATCTGTAATAAATTTATTTTCTTCTGTTTCGTTAGTTTTTGTTAAAGTTATATTGGTCAAATTAATGGTATTAATTGGTTGGTTTTCGTCTGTTATGCTATTGTTAGAATTAATTGCTAGATTTTTACTTCCTTTAGTTATTTTAATACTAGCACCACTGTTAGTTGAGAATAGATAATTTAATTTAATTTAATTTTATTATCTTCAATTATGTAATTTCCCGTATATCCAAATGGTGCCATGGTACTTAGTTTATAGATAAATGTTCCATTTTCATATAAATATAAATTATAAGTTGCTCTATATTCGTTTCTAGATTCGTCTGTTAAAATTTCAGTTTCAAATTTATATAATCCTTTCATTTCTGAATAGTTATATGCTTTATTATTTTCTGAAATATTATCTCTTTTTTCTTTAAAAATGTTATCATTAGATTGATTTAATTTTATCTTATTGGTTGCAAATAAATAGCTAGTATTAATATGATTATAATCAATAAAATAATTACTCCTTTATTATTTTAATTTTATCATAAAGTTGTAGTTTTTTTGTTTATTTTTGATTATATACATTTATGAGTGTAAATGTATATAAGGAAAGGTAAGAAATCAGTATTTTTCAATGAAAAAAGAACTCTAAAAAGTAGAATTCTTTTTGTTTATAATGGTTTTCGTAAGGAAGAATTAAAGAAGAATATCCTGAATTAATAGATGAATGGCATCTGGTTTCTAAAATTTGGGATAAAGTTAGGAGAAAATGTAATTTAGACAATTGCCGTGGAAAATATATTTTAACTGGTTCTACTGAACTTAATGATGATAAAAAGAGAGATAAATTAAAGATGAAGCTTCTTTTGAAATCACTTGCTAGAAATGAATCATCGACAACTTCAATAAAGACTATTATTGGTGATGTTGAGGATAATGATACAGAGGAAGATACCTTAATTAGTAGGACTACTTTATATGATTACTTGGATGTGTTAAAAAGGTTACATTTGAAAGAAAATCAAGAATCTTATCGAGAAAATTATCGTTTAAGTGAAAGAGTGGGAAAGTCTGCTAAAAGGCACTTTACTAATCCCTCTTTAGCTTGTGCTGTTTTAAATTTGAATGCAGATAAGTTATTAAGAGATTTAAATACGTTTGGTTTTATGTTTGAATCTTTAGTAGAGAGATTTTAGAATTTACATTGAATATCTGGGAGGACATTTGTATCATTTTAGGGATAATGTTAGTGGTTTAGAAGTTGATTCTATTTTAGAATTTGATAATGGGGATTATGCTGCTATTGAGATTAAACTTAGATATAATAAAATTGATGAAGCGAAAGTTAGTTTGAGAAAATTTTATGATAATGCTTTGGTTAAACCTAAATTTATGTGTATTATTACGGCATTGAACCCATAATTACGAAAATACTTATAAATGGTAAAAGTTATTTATCAGTATTTTTATTGTAAACTTTTGAGAATATTGTTCTAAATGATTGAAAATGTGCGTATGATTTGATAAAATAGTCTTTGTAATAAAAGGGATTATATTATTAAAGTGAGGTAGTAAAGATGAGATATTTTATGACATTTTCTTATGATGGCAGTGATTTTCGTGGATATCAGAAACAACCTAAAGGAAGAACTGTTCAAGGAGAGATTGAAAGTGTTTTAAAAAAGATTAATGGGGATAAAGCGGTTAAGATAACAGCTACGGGTAGGACAGATGCTGGTGTTCATGCGTTAAATCAGAAAGCGCATTTTGATTTTGAAGAGAAAGTGGATATTGAGAAATTGCTTCATAGTATGAATTCAATGTTACCAGAAGATATTTATATTAAGCATATTGAAGAGGTTTCGGATAATTTTCATGCTAGGTTTGATGCAACGGGAAAAGAATATATCTATCAGATTAATATGGGGGAATATAATCCTTTAGAGAGAAAGTATGTTTATCAACATAATAAGAAGTTAGATGTTGTGGAGATGCAACGGGCTATGAAGTATTTGGAAGGGACACATAACTTTAGGGCTTTTACAAAGGTTGATGAAGAAAAAGATGATTATGTTAGAACTTTATCTCAGACAAATTTACTTCGTGATTTAAAAGATGTTAATAAGATTACTTTAGTTTTTATTGGTACAGGATTTTTAAGATATATGGTTAGAAATATGGTTGGTACTTTAATTGAAATTGGTGAAGGAAAAAGACGTAGCGAAGAGATTATTGATATTTTAAAGAGTGAAGATAGAACGCAAGCTGGTAAGACGGCTAATCCAGAAGGATTATATTTAAGAAATGTATTTTATTAAAGGAAAGTTTCTAATTGGAGACTTTTTCTTTTTCAGTATTTTTAGGAAGTGATATAATGAAATGTAATTTATGCCCTAGGTGTTGTAATGTAGATAGAGATTGTGGTGAGATTGGTTTTTGCCTGGCACCTGGGGAGATGGTGATTGCAAGGTATTCGCTGCATAAGTGGGAAGAGCCTGTGATTAGTGGGGAAGTTGGTAGTGGGACAATCTTTTTTTCTTATTGTAATTTAAGATGTTTATTTTGTCAGAATTATGAGATTAGTGAATATCATAAGGGAAGAGTTGTTACGGTAGAGGAATTTTGTGATATTTGTCTTGATTTAGAAAAGAATGGAGCATTAAATATTAATTTGGTTACGCCTACGATTTGGGTAGATAAGATTATTAAAGGATTAGAACTTGCTAAGGAGAAGAAATTAAAGATACCTGTTGTTTATAATAGTAGTGGCTACGAGAAGCTAGAGACAATCAAAAAGTTAGAGGGGTATGTGGATATTTATTTACCTGATTTTAAATATTATTCTAATGAGTTATCATGGAAGTTTTCTCATTGTAAGGATTATTTTGAGATTGCTGATAAGGCAATTGAGGAGATGGTTCGACAAGTGGGAGATATTGTTATTGATGATGATGGGATAATGAAAAGGGGTGTTATTGTTCGACATTTGCTTCTTCCTGGTCATTTAGAGGATAGTAAGAGGGTAATAAAATACTTATATTTAAAATACCAAGATAAGATTATTTTTAGTATTATGAATCAGTATACTCCTGTTAGGGAATGTAAATATGAAGAACTTAATAGAGTAGTTCGTGAAGATGAGTATGATGAGTTGATTAATTATGCTTATGATTTGGGGATAAGAAGAGCTTTTATTCAAGAAGGAGAAAGTTGTAAAGAAAGTTTTATTCCTGATTTTAATCAGTTTAGAGTGATATAATTTGTTTTATTTTTGAAAAAAGAGTAAATTTATATAATTATTCCTTAGAAAAAGGTGCAAATTTGTTGCAATATTCCTTAGAAAAAGGTGTAAAATTGTCGTGATATTCCTTAGAAAAAAGTGTAAATTTTGTGGTAAAAAAGATTGACGGTTACCTTTTTTTATATTATTATTTAGTTGGTGATGAAAATTATGAAAAGGAAAATATATCAAAAATTGCTTGAATGGAAGAATAGTAAAGATAGAAAACCACTTATGTTGTTGGGAGCAAGGCAAGTTGGGAAATCTTATATTGTGGAAGAATTTTGTAAGAAGGAATTTTCTAATTATGTTATTGTTAATCTATTTGAGCGTACGGATATTGTTAAATTATATGAAGAAGAGATTAATTCTTCTGAAAAGTACATGAAATTAAAGTTGTTGATTAATGTAGATATTGAAAAAGAAGATACTTGTTTATTTATTGATGAAATTCAGGAATCAGAGAAATTAATTTCTGAATTAAAATATTTTTGTGAACAGCATAACAATGTTCGGATTATTTGTGCTGGTTCTTTATTAGGAGTAAAATTAAAAAGAGCTAGATTTTCATTTCCAGTTGGTAAAGTAGAAATGTTAAATATGTATCCTATGGATTTTGAGGAATTTTTGATTGCTTCAGGAGAAGAAAAACTTATTCCAGAAATTCGTAGTTGTTTTGATGAAAATATACAAATGATTGATTCTCTTCATCATAAAATTTTAGAGTTGTATAAGATTTATCTGATTAGTGGTGGAATGCCTGAGTCTGTTAGAAATATGGTAGATGTTCATTTAGATGTTTCAAAATATAATTCAAATATTTTAAAAAATATAATTAGTTCTTATTTTAAAGATATGGATAAATATGTGTTAAATAATGCAGAAGCTTTGAAAATAGAGAGAACTTATCGATCTATTCCGACGCAACTTGGAAATTTATCTAATAAGTTTCAGTTTTCTAAGATTGATAAGGATGCGAAGGCTAGGGATTATGAATCTGTTTTGGATTGGCTAGAGGCTAGTAATTTAGTTGATAAATCTTATCAAGTTTCTCTTCCTGAGATACCACTTAGGGGATTTGTTAAAGATAATTATTTTAAATTATTTTTAAATGATGTTGGTATTTTAAATAGTGTGTTAGAACTTTCTTATGCGGATATTATGTTGGATAATGTATCTTTATATAAAGGGGTTATATCAGAGAATTATGTTGCTAATCAGTTGTTATGTAATGGATTTTCTTTATATTATTGGCAAAGTAAGGCTACTAGTGAGGTTGATTTTTTAATTTATACTAAGGATGGAATTATTCCTATTGAAGTAAAGTCTGGAGATGCTGTTAAATCTAAGAGTTTAAATGTTTATATGGAAAAGTTTCAACCAAAATATTCTGTCAGAATTAGTACAAGAAATTTTGGATATAATGAATCAAAACGAATTAAATCAGTACCACTATATGCGGTATTTTGTATTAATAGTGGATTATAATGTGGAGGTAAGGAATTATGGAAAGATTACAGAAAGTGATTGCTAATTCTGGATATTGTTCTAGAAGAAAGGCTGAAGAGTTAATATTAGAAGGAAAAGTTTTCGTTAATGGTAGTGTTATTCGTGAACTTGGAACGAAAGTTAGTCATGATGATGAGATTGAAGTGGATGGATTATCGATAAAGAAAGATCATAATTATGAGTATTATTTATTGTATAAACCTAGAGGTGTTGTAACGACGACAAATGATGATAAGGGAAGAAAGACAGTTGTGGATTTGATTGATACCACAGCTAGAATTTATCCTGTTGGCAGGCTTGATTATGATACAACAGGGGTTCTTCTTCTTACTAATGATGGTGTATTTGCGAATGGTCTTATGCATCCAGCTAATGAGATTGATAAAGTTTATATTGCTAAGGTTGAAGGAATATTAAGTGGGTATGACGTGAAGATGCTAAAAAGTGGTATTATGATAGATGGTAGGAAAACTGCTAAGTGTCATGTTAAGGTAAGAAGTGTTGATAAGAAAAAGAATACTTGTATTGTAGAATTAATTATTCATGAGGGAAGAAATCATCAGGTTAAGAAAATGATAGAAGCAGTTGGGAAAAAAGTAATCAAATTAAAAAGAGAAAGATTTGGTATTTTTGATTTAAGTGGTTTAAAAGCTTCTGAATATCGTAGACTTACAGCAAAGGAAGTTCATGTTGTTTATAGTATGATTAAAAAGTAAGATTACAAAAGTGTGATGAAGTTATTGAAAATGTTTACAAAAGTGTGATAGAATTATTGAAAATATTTGCAAAAGTGTGATATATTACTATTGAGGTGATACTGGAATGAAAAGATTTATTATGGAAAAATTGATTCAATGGAAAAATAGTAAAGATAGAAAACCTTTGATTTTAAAAGGGGCAAGACAAGTTGGTAAAACGTATATATTAAAAGAATTTGGTGAAAGTAATTATGAGAATATTGCGTATTTTAATTTTGATCATGACGATGGGTTAGCAGAATTATTTGTTCATACTAAAGATCCTAAACGAATTATTGAGCAATTATCTTTAGCAAATGGTAAAAAGATAAATCCATCTACTACACTAATTATTTTTGATGAAATACAAGAATGTCCAAATGCTTTAAATTCATTAAAATATTTTTGTGAAGAAGCAAGAGAATATCATGTTGCTTGTGCTGGTTCACTTCTTGGAATAAGACTTTCTAAGACTTCTTTTCCTGTTGGCAAGGTAGATTTTCTTAATTTATATCCAATGACATTTAGTGAGTTTTTAATCGCAGATCATTTGGAAAATTTGGTTGAAGTCATGAAGGAAACTAAAGAAATAAGGGAATTTCCTAAAATTTTTGAGAGTCAGTTAATTGAAAAATTAAAGGTATACTATATTATTGGAGGAATGCCTGAAGCGGTATATAGTTGGGTGAATGATAAGGATATTGAAAAAGTAAATAAAATTCAAAAAAATATATTAGATTCTTATGAGAATGATTTTTTAAAGCATACTGATGAGGTTGTTGCAAATAAAATATCATTGATATGGAATGGAATCCCTTCACAATTGGCAAGAGAAAATAAAAAATTTGTATATCAAGTGATAAAAGAAGGGGCGCGTGCTAGAGAATATGAGGGAGCTTTGAATTGGCTTAAAGATGCAAATTTGATTTCTAAGTGCTTTTTAGTGAGTAAATGTGAATTTCCATTAAAAGCATATCATGATTTATCTGCTTATAAAATTTATATGAATGATGTTGGTCTTTTAAGGAGAATGTCTAATTTAGATAGTCGAATTATTTTGGAAGGAAATAGTCTTTTAGAAGAATTTAAAGGTTCTTTTACTGAGAACTATGTTGCTAATGTATTAAATTATTTATTTGATGAGGCTCCTAATTATTATACTTTTGATCGAAATGAAATTGATTTTGTTATTCAGAATAATAATAGGATTATTCCTATTGAAGTAAAATCTGATAAGAGTACTAACCATAATAGTTTAACAAAATATAATGCTAGTCATGATAATGATATATCATTTCGTTTTTCATTAAATAATTTAAGTAAAGATGGTAAGATTATTAATATTCCTCTTTATTTTGTTGAGTATATTGAATCTTTAGAATTGAATTAAGATAAGTTTTTATGATTTAGAACTTATCTCTTTTTTTAGACATATAATAGTACTAAGAGGTGATAAAAATGGATAAAAAGGAAGAATTTAAGGCTTTTGTTAAAGAAAATCCATTTTTAATTCAGTATGTAAGAGATGGTAAAAAAAGTTGGCAAGATTTTTATGAGATGTATGATTTATATGGGGAAGATGAAGATGCTTGGGGGAAGTTACTTAATGAGGAGAATAAGAGTACTGTAAAAAGTAATAATAGAAGTGGTGGATATTTAGAAGAGTTAGTAAAAATGGCTAAAAATGTTGATGTTAATAAAGTTCAAGAGGGAATTAGTTCTTTGCAGAAAACTTTAGGATTATTTGGAGAGTTATTTGCTTCTAAGGAGGCAGGATCTAGTAAGAAAGAATATAATCCAAGACCATTGTATAAGAGGTTTGAAGATTAATGACTTATGATATTTATAATAGAATACAGCATGATATTAATCTAAAAAGATATTTAAGAGAACATTCTAATTGGTATAAAATATTAAATCGTAATCCAAATAGTTTTCCTGCTTTTGTTGAAGAGATGAAGGTAAATTATAAATTAACTGTAAGTGATAAAATTAATCGTACCATTGATAATATTAGTATGATTCAGAGTTTTCTTGATGTTTTAAAATAATTAGAGTATAATTTTTTTATTAAGGGAGAGAGAGTATGCACAAAATCATGGAGAAGACTTTTGAATTAATTGATGCTATGGATGAAAGTGAAATGATAAAGAAGTTAGAAGAGAGTAAAAGTAAAGTTTTAGAAAATAAAGAGATACAAGAGTTATTAAAAGTTGGGAATAGTACTTCAATAGAATATGAACAATTAGAGATAAAGAAGAAGTTATATGAATATCCTGAATATAGGGAATATATGAAATATTATGATGAATTAATGTTTTTGGTGATGAAGATTAATCAAGGGTTTAAGAAATTTACTAAGAATGGAAGAAGATGTGTTAGGTGAGAGTAATTAGTGGTAGTTTAAAGGGAAGAAAGATAAAGGGATATGATATCGATGGTACTAGGCCTACTATGGATAGAGTAAAGATGAGTTTATTTGGGAGTATTCAAAATTATATTCAAGATGCTTATGTTTTGGATTTATTTGCAGGTAGTGGTAATTTAGGGATTGAAGCGATTAGTAATGGAGCTGGGAGATGTTTTTTTGTAGATAATAATCATAAATGTATAAAGGTGATTCGTGAGAATATAAAAGAATTTAAGATAGAGGATAAAAGTACTTCTATAGAAATGGACTATTGTAAGGCTTTAGAGATATTTAAAGATAAAGGTAATGTATTTGATATTATTTTTGTTGATCCCCCATATCGTGAACATATTTTATTAGAAATATTAGAGAATGTTAGAGATAATCATTTATTGTCTGATAAAGGGATAATTATTTTAGAATATAATTATGAATACGCTAATGAGGTAGAGGGATATGCCTTATTAAAAAAGAAAAAATATGGGGATAAATTTATATCAATTTACCAAAAAAATTAAAAAAAGCAATTGACTATCAATTGTTTTTTTATTATAATTTAGTTAATAATAAGGAGGATAAAAAAATGAAAGTGTTAAAAATGATAAGAAATAGAAAGAAATTGGATAATAAAGGTTTTACTTTAATTGAGTTACTTGCTGTTATTGTAATTCTTGCTATCGTTATGGGACTTGCTGCTAATAGTGTTATTAATTCAATTAATAATTCAAGAAAAAGTACTTTACATTCTACTGCACAAGGTGCTGCTAATAGTTTAAATACTTGGGTTACTGAGGATTCTGTTGTTACAGATAATAATAGTAAAACTTTAAGTGATGATTTTATTAAATATACTCAAGAAGATAATAGAGGAAGTTGGATATGTTTAAGTAATGCCAATTTGAAGGTTAATTTTAAAGGTGGAAAAAGTCTTATGACTGCTTTGGGTCTTTCAGATAAAGATATTGTGATTTCTGGTGTTGCTCCTTCTCTTCCTGAGGAGGGTGAGTATGATATAAAAGAAAATCAAAATAATGCTGCCACAAATACTTGTTCTGCAGTTAGATATAATGCTAACATTGGTTCTTATGAAGTTTTTTTGGTGGCTAAGAGAAATGGTAAATTCTATGTTTCTGCTGAAGATCAACATTTCTCATTTAACAGAGCAGCTGGAACTAATGAGAAAATAACTGATTAATATTAAGATTTGTTATTTATTTAATAAATCTTTTTTCTTTTGACTTTAAAATATTACAATTCTCTAAATTTGAAGTATTTGTCAAATAGTTAGTGTTTTTTTTCTTATATTTATTAAATATTATAGAACCATTAAGACTGAAAAGTCTTTTTCTTTTTGCGTTATTTGAATGTTGATACTGATGAGTAAATTATATGTAAAATAAAATATAAAAATTCAAATTTGGTAGTAAAGTCGCTTCGAATTTGGTAATAAAAATTCTTCAAATTTGGTAATTGTAATTTCTTTTTTTATTTTTTTGTGGTAGAATTGAAATTAAGGATGGTGATTTTATGGAGAATTATATTCCTAGATTGATTGATAAAAAAATTAAAAGAAAAATGAATTTATATGGGGCGATTGTTGTTGTCGGACCGAAATGGTGTGGTAAGTCTACTACTTGTTTGCAATTTGCTAAGTCTTCTATTTCTTTTCAGGATCCTGATGAGTATGTAAATAATAAAATGATTGCAGAAACAAAACCTTCATTATTTTTAAATAATGAAAAACCTTTATTGATAGATGAATGGCAGGTTTTTCCTACAATATGGGATAGTATAAGGTATGATGTTGATAAAACTGGTAAAAAAGGAGAATATCTTTTGACTGGTTCAGCTACAGTAACAAAAGAAAAGCCGATGCATTCTGGAACAGGAAGAATTGTTAGTTTGGTTATGAGACCAATGAGTTTATATGAATCAGGAGAATCAAATGGTTGTGTTTCGTTAAAACAACTTTTTGATGGAAAAAATGATGTTAGTGGAATGAGCCAGTTAGAAATAGAAGATTATGCTTTTTTACTTACGAGAGGGGGATGGCCAGAATCTATTAAAGTTTCAAAAGATTTATGTTTTGATTATGCAAAAGATTATATACAATCAATTTCTCATACTGATGTTATAACAGTGGATGGAGTAGAGAGAAATCCTTCTAAAGTTAAGTCATTATTAAAAAGTTTGGCTAGAAATATTTCTTCTACAGTAAGTATCAATACAATTTGTAATGACATTAATATAAGAGGTGATGAAATATCAGAAAAAACGGTTAGAGATTATTTAAATACTCTTGAAAAAATATTTGTTATTGATGATATTAATGCTTGGAGTCCAAAACTTCGGAGTAAGGCTACAATTCGTTCAAGTAAAAAAAGAGAGTTTGTTGATCCTTCTTTGGCGATGGCGTCATTGGGGGCTACGGATAAAGATTTATTGAAAGATTTTAATACTTTTGGTTTTATGTTTGAGTCTCTTTGTATGAGAGATTTAAAAATATATGCTGAAAGTATTGATGGGGAAGTCTATTACTATAGAGATAACAATGATTTAGAATGTGATGCTATTATTCATTTGGATAATGGGAAATGGGGAGCTATAGAAGTTAAATTGGGAGGAAATGAAGCCCAAGATGAGGCAGCTAGAAATTTATTAAAAATTAAAAATATTGTTGATGAAAAAGCGATGGGTAGTCCTTCTTTCTTGATGATTTTAACAGGAACAAAATATGCTTTTAAAAGGGAAGATGGTGTTTTAGTTGTTCCCTTAGGATGTTTAAAAGATTAGTTTTTATGGAGGTATTAGATATGGAATTAATTATTGGTAGTCATGTATCTTATAAGAGTGATACACAGTTGCTTGGTAGTGTTAAAGAAGCTTTAAGGTATGGAGAAAATACTTTTATGTTTTATACAGGAGCTCCTCAAAATACTAGAAGAGGTATTATTAATGATGGACTTACTTATCAAGCTTATCAACTAATGAAAGAAAATGGAATGAAATTAGAAAATATTATTGTACATGCTCCTTATATTGTTAATTTATGTAATGATGAAAAGTTTGATTTTAGTGTTAGTTTTTTAAAGAATGAGATGGAAAGATGCGAAGAATTGGGGATGACTAAATTAGTTTTACATCCTGGTTCTAGTGTTGGTTTAGAGAGAAATCATACGATTAGTAATATTATTAAAGGACTTAATATTATCCTTTCTAATCAGTATAAAGTAACGATTTGTTTAGAAACGATGGCTGGTAAGGGTACAGAGGTTGGTAAAAATTTTGAAGAATTAAAATTTATTATTGATCATGTTGAATATAAAGATAGGATAGGTATATGTTTAGATACTTGTCATATTCATGATGCTGGTTATGATTTAAATGATTTTAACCATGTGTTGGAAGAGTTTGATCAAGTTATTGGTCTTGATTATTTAAAAGTTATTCATGTAAATGATAGTAAGAATATAAGAGGGAGTCATAAAGATAGACATGAAAATATTGGCTTTGGAGAGATTGGTTTTGATAACTTAATGAAAGTCATTTATCACTCTAAGTTAGAGGGGATTCCTAAAATATTAGAAACGCCTTATATTGATAAAGAATATCCTCCATATAGGGAAGAGATAGAGATGATAAGAAATAAAAAATTTAATGAAAAATTATTAGATGAAATTAGAAAAAATTATCAATAAATTGTAGTTTACAACTTATAAATTATTGGTGAATAAGTAGGAAAATATTTGACTGTAAAAGGTTGAATATTTTTTTGTATTATGGTAAAATTTTAGTATAATAATATAAGATACGAGGTGATGGCTAGTGAAATATAAAAAGTTATTATTTACTATATTAATTATTGTTACAGTTATGTTAGTTTTAATGCTTGCTACTAGTTATGCTTGGTATTCTTTTAGTACTGGGGCAACAACATTTGATGCTGTCACTAGTAATAAAGATGTAGATATAAGATTTATTAAGGGAGAATTTATTAATGATACAGTTGCTGTTCCTATAGAAAGTAGTGATGTAGACCAATATTCTGATAAACATCAATTTATTGTTAGGACAAAGAATAATCGTAGTGATAATCAAATATTGTTGAAAATTTCATTGAAAGATATCACTATTGATGATGCACTTAAAGTAAGTGCGTTTAATGTGGAACTTTATCATCAAGGAAATTTGGTTTCTACTGTTACTGGTTCAGGATTAGGAATTAATGGAGCAACTACAAAAGAACTTAAAACGGTTACTCTTGATAATGATGTAGATAATAATTTTGAACTTCGTGTTTATATATTAGATAATGATGGCGATCAGTCTAGTTTAATGAATAGGAATTTTAGTTGTAAAATTCAGACTGAGGTTGTTTCTAGGTTAAAAACAAATGTTAGTGATTATAGTGATACTGATATTAAAGTATCTTCTATTACTATTGATGGTAAAAGTAGTCAATCTATTCCTACTGATGGTTATTATACGATGAGTTCTACTTGTACGAAAGGAAGTAGTTTAACTTGGGATGGATATAGTAAAACAATTACTTATGGAAAAGGAAGTAAGGTGGGAGATAGTTGTAGTTTGGTATTTACGAGTGCTACTAGTAGTAAATTGTTAAATACAGTAGAAGTGGGAAGTTATGTAAAATATACAGGAAATAATGGTTGTGATGGTAATCATTGTTCTGGAGATAATGCTAATTATGTTAATGATGATGATATGGGATATTGTAATGATGATAATCATGGATTTACTGTTAATGGTTGGAGAATTGCTTATATTCAAAATGGTAGTGTTTATTTAATTAGTGCAGGAGCACCTGAGTGTATGTGTACTGATTCATCTGGTAATGCAGGAACTAGTTGTAGGAATTCTGAAAATACTAAAGGAGTTCCTAAGCATCTTGCTAATTTGAATCAAGTAGCTTTAAAATATTGTAATTCTAAATATTCTTATAATGGTGTATGTGACAGTACTAGTAGTTGGAGTATTAGTGATAATGATTACCAGGTAATTACTACAAATATAGGAACAAAAAAAACACTTAGTGATTGTGATAGTACTTATGGAAGTAGAGCATGTGGATTTAATTACGACTTAATTGACAATGGAGGATATTATTGGTTTGCTACGCCTTATAGTATTTCGTCGTCGTATACGTTCTTCTGGCGTCCGAATGCTCGGCGTGTGGACGGCAACGCCTCGCACATTGCGTATGGTGTTCGCCCTGTCCTACGTCTTAGGTCTTCGGTCAGCGTGATTGGTGGTAGTGGAACATATGAAGATCCTTATGTGATTCAATAGAATGACAAAATATTAAATGAAGGTGATTATTTTGAGTGTATTTCATGTTTTAAAAATAGCAAGAAAACTCCATCCAAATACAGTATTTATTATTGATGATTATGATAAATATTATATTTATGATAAAGATTGCTATATTATTTATAAAATTTTTAATTTTGATATTCATGGAAACAAAAATATTTTTATTACTAATAGAATTAAGTATCTTCCCTATTTATTAAATAAATTAAATGAGGAAAAGATTGACTATAAAGTTTTATGTAAAAGACATGGTTATGATATTAATTCTGAACATCATTTTTTAGATAATAATTATTGTAAAGTTTTAAAAAATGGGAAATTAAGATATCAGAGAACTAAAAGATTAAATCAAATTTATTGTAAATTGAATTATTTTCTGAAAAATGATTCTAAAGAATTAGTTGAAATATTAAATGAAATTGAAGGAATTGTTTATGTATGATGATTATTTAATAAAAAAAGAAAAATATCCAAATAGTGTTATTTTGATGAAAAGTGGTTCTTTTTATCGAACTTATGATCATGATGCGATTATCATTTCTTATTTGTGCCAGTATAAAATAATTAAAAATATGTTAGGTTTTCCAGTTCATTCTTTATCTAAAGTTTTGAAAGAATTAAAATGTGAAGAAGTTAATTTTATCGTAGATGATGAATTTAATTTCTCTCTTGAAAATGATGAAAATTATTTAGTTTTGTTTGAAAAATCTCTTGAGATGTATAAATTGAAGAGTAGAATTGATAAAATCTATTGTTATTTAAATGAAAATATTGAGAGAAGATTTGTGAAGAAGCTAATAGATAAAATAGAGGAGATAATAAATGAGAGATAAATTAAAAATTATTATGTTGTATAAAAGAATGGCTTCTAAGTATCTTGGTTATCAATTAATCTTTTCTAGAAAACATTATTATTTGAAAGATTTAGTAGAAAAAGAATTGTTTTCTTTGCTAAAAGAAATCTATATTATTAATGAATTATCTCAAAATAATGATACTTTAGAGCAAAAGAGAAGTTTAGTTGGAAGAATTAAATATTTGAACTTTTTATTTGAGAGGTTAGTTGATTTTAAAATTATGAGTGAAAAGCAATATAAAGTTTTATATATTGAGTTAGAAAATATTTATTATTCTTTAATTGGATGGATAAAGTGTGAAAAAAGAAGTAGTTGACTATTTAAAGTTTTTAGATAATAAAGTCTTAGAAAAAATTCCTCTTATTGAAAAAGAAATTTATCATGAGTTAGTTAGTTTAAGTTATGGATTATTAAATTCTAATCATGTTTTAGGTGATATAAAAAGGATTAATTTTTTAGTAAATGTTCTTGTTCAAAAAAGAATTATTAGTTATAATTTATATATAGAATTTGGGGAGATGATAAATAGCATTATTAGGTCTTTGAAAAAATTGTGAAGGTGTAAAATTATTAAGTATTTCGTCGACGAATACGTTCAACTGGAATCCGAATAATCGGAATGTGGACAACAACAACTCGAACAATGCGAATGGTGTTCGCCCATTCCTAAATGATTAGGGTATAATATTAAGGTTTTATATGAATATTATTTAGGACAGATTTTATTCCTTGTATTTTTGCAAAAATTAAATAAATTCAAATTAGTGTTAGTAATAAGATGAAAAGGCTAAGGAGGAAAAAGATTTATTTAGAGAAAAATATATTTAGTTGTATTTTTCTCTAAGTAAGTCTTTATAAAAAAATGAAAAGAGTTGGTCATATTTATCAGAAGGTAGCTAATATTCAGAATATTGAGTGTGCTTTTAATGAAGTAATGAAAACTACTAGAAATAAGAATAAAGTGATTTTATTTGAACAGTATAAAATGGTTTATATTTATCAAATTTATAAAGATATGCTTAATTGTACTTACTTACCTTCTAAGGTAAATGAGTTTATTATTTATGAACCTAAAAAGAGGTTAATTGTTAGTCAAAATATTTATGACAAAATCGTTAATCATTTGGTGAGTAGGGAGTTGCTTATTCCTTATTTAACGTCATGTTTAATTGATAGTAATGTTGCTAGTAGAAAGGGAAAAGGAACTTCTTATGGAAGAAAACTTTATTTTCAGTATCGAGATATCATGGATAAAAAATATTTTAAATATTATTTATTAAAAATAGATATTTGTGGTTATTTTAGGCATATTAAACATGATGTTTTAAAAAATAAAATAGAAAAAAGAATAAAAGATAAGAAAGCTATTGATTTAATTTTTAAAATTATTGATAGTTATCCTGATGGATGTCCAATAGGGTTTATGACTAGTCAAATATTTGCAATTTTTTATTTAAATGAAATTGATCATTTTATTAAAGAAGACTTAAAAATTAAATATTATATTCGTTATCAAGATGATTTTTTACTTATTCATGAAGATAAACAATATTTAAAATATTGTTTAGAGAAAATTAAAATAAAGTTAGCAGAAATTGGATTAGAGATAAATGAGAAGACTAGAATTTATAAAAATAATGAAAATATGAATTTTATTGGGGTTAGAAAAAATAAGAAATTTAGTAATAGGCATCGTACGATAAAGAAAGTTAATCAAAGAATTAAGTTATATAGAAATAATAAAATTTCTTTTTCATCAATTATTTCTAGTATTTCTTATTTAGAAAGAGGTGAATTTCATTAATGAAAAAAAAGTTGTTAATTGTGTTAACTATTGTTTTTTGTTTCAGTTTTATTTATCTTTTTAGAAGTGAAAATAGTAATTCTCTTTTCTCTTTAAAAGAAGTAAAATATAATGGAAATAATTTGAGAATTAGTATAGATGGAAATAGTAGTGATACATTACCTACTAGTGGAAATTACTATTTAGCTAGTTATGATTGTAAAAGTAGTGATACTGTTATTACTTGGAATAAAGAAACTTATACTTTAAATGTTAGTAATAGTAATAAAAAGGGAGGAGTTTCTTGTTATTTAGATTTTCAGATTCATCCTAAGTTAAGTGATATGCCTATTGGTAGTTATGTTGATTATACAGGAAATAATGGTTGTGAAGGGAATCATTGTAAAGGAGAAAATGCTAATTATGTTAATGATGATACTAATATGGGATATTGTTTTAACTCTTATTATCGTTTTTCGGTTAATGGTTGGCGAATAGGCTACTTAAAAGATGGTAGTGCTTATTTAATTAGTGCAGGAGCACCAGAATGTATGTGTACTGATTCATCTGGTAATGCTGGAACTAGTTGTAGCAGTAATGAAACAACTGATGGAGTTCCTCAACATTTAGCTAACTTAAATAATACTTCTTTAAAGTACTGTAATCAAGATTATGCTTATAATGGTGTATGTGATGGCGCAAGTAGTTGGAATATAAAAGATAGTGATTTTCAAGAAATGACTTTCAATATAGAGAAAAAAAAGAATTTAAGTGATGCATATTCTACAAATTGCTATCGGAAGAAATCATGTGGAGTTTCATATAATTTAATTGACAATGGAGGATATTATTGGTTTGCTACGCCTTATAGTTTTTCGTCGGCGCTTACGTTCATCTGGGATCCGAGTTATCGGCGTGTGGGCAGCAGCAACTCGCGCTATGCGTATGGTGTTCGTCCCGTCCTACGTCTTGCGTCTTCGGTCATCGTGACAGGTGGAAGTGGTACATATGAAGATCCTTATACAATAGCAAATAATTCTTTTAATATTAATAATGGAAATAAATATGTTAATGCTAGTGAAGCAGCTAGTGTTAAGTTATCTTTAATTGGATTATCTGATGTTAGTAAGATGTGTATTAATACAGATAGCACTGGTTGTAGTAATTATGTTGACTTTTCTAATAGTTATATGTTAGATTGGAGTGGATTGTCTGAGGGGAAAAAAGTTGTTTATGTCTATTATAAAGATAGTAATGATAAAGTTATTGCTTCAATAAATCGAAGTATTATTTTAGATAAGACAGCACCTACAAGTAATTCTATTAGTATAGGAGATGGAAAAGGTCTTACTAGAACATTAACGATTTCTAGTACTGGAGCTAGTAAAATGTGCTTTTCTAATACGAGTAGTAGTGCTAGTAGTTGTACAAATTGGGTTGATTATGCTACTAGTTATGTATGGAGACTTAGTGATGGTACTGGTAGTAAAACGGTATATGGATTCTTTAGGGATGAGGCAGGTAATATTAGTAGTACTACGGCTACTACTACGGTTACTTCTATTGTTGAATTTGTTGTTAATGAGGATTTTGCAGATAGTACATTTGATAGTAATTTAACGGTAGCTGGTAGTGGAAGTTATCCATGGGTCGTTTCTAACGGTCAATTTCAAAGTAATAATAAAGGGGTGAAGAGCTCTACTAGTACATCTAAGATTCATTTTACACCAACAGTAGATGCTAATTTGTCTTTTGATTATGGTGTTTCTTCAGAGGCTAGTTATGATAAATTGACAATTACTTTGGCTAGTTCTAGTTCATCTACTACTTTGGTTAATGCGATTAGTGGAACGAAGTCGGGGACGATATCTAATATTGCATTGTCTAGTGGTGTTACTTATACTTTGGCATTATCTTATACTAAGGATAATAGTACAGATAAAAATCTTGATATTGGATATATTAGTAATTTAAAAATTCAATCATAGGAGGATTTTATGAAAAAGAAGAATATTATTAGAATTTTTATTGCAGGGATAATTGCTTTTATTGTTTTTCTTATGGTTTTGTTATTGCTTTCTATGAATAAGAAGGATAATTCACTAGATTTATATAAGACAAGTAATAATAATGAATCAAAAGATGAGATGATTGGATTTTTGTATGATAGGTATCAAGTAGAAGATGGAAATAAGTTTTCTGTTGTTGGTAGTAATATAAATAAGGATATTGAAGATAATTATGGATTATATTATAGAAATAAAAAAGTAACATTTAAAGATTTTTCTGATATTTATAAGAGTTATATTTTGTTAGATTTGATGAATTATGATGCACATGGTTATGATGAGAAGAGGAATTGTTATTTTTATCCTTTAGATGAATTTAGAGATGCTTATAAAAAATATTATGGGAGTATTGATGATTTTAAGATTGATACTAATGATAGATATTCTCCTAAGTTTTATTTAGATGGAGATACTATGTGTATTTCTAAAGATGATGGAAATGATTTAAACTATAGTAAGGTTATTGATACTTATTTTGTGAATGGGGTTAATCAGGGGGATAAGATTATTATTTATGAGAGGGTTGCTTTTGTAAAAATTACAGATAAAACTATTGAGTTTTATCGAGATTATCTAATGAAAGATAAGGTTTATTCTTTAGATAAAAGTAAGGCTGATTTAAGTTTTATTCATCAGTCTAAAGTAGTTTCTAATGTCTTATTAAAATATCAAAAGAAGTTTTCAATTTATGAATATCAATATAAAAAAGGGGATTCTACTTATTATTTAGAAAGTATTAGTAAATAGATGAAGATAAATAAATTATTTTTAATAATTATCTTCTTCCTTTTTTTGTTTTTTTATTTAAAATTGGTTGTATAAATTAGAATAATAATATATAATAAAACGTGGTTTGAGAAAAATTTTTATATAAAGGTGGTAGTAGAATGAAGATGAAAGGTCAAAATGATATGGTAGAATTGACAGAGGAAGAGTTGGAGGAATCTAAAGTAAATACGGTTAAAATTTTACTTAATGGTAATGTTCCGTTTGAAGATATTACAATCATTACGGGAAAATCAACTGAGGATATTAAAAGAATTGGCGGGATTACTGATTAATTCTTTTTTTTATTAAGGGGAGGTGTCTTTTATGGCTGATAATAGTGGTAGATTTAGTAAATTTCAAGAAAGAATTAGAAATATTCGATTATCTCGTTCTAAAAAAATGAGATTTCAGAAGGAAAATGAGCAATTTATTCAGGAGAAGGTTACTGAAATTAAGAAAAAAGTAAGAGAAGATGGGGGAGTTTACCGAGTAAGAGTTGCTAGAGGTATTGGGGAAGTTACGAAGAAAGAAAAAGTAAAAGAATTTCAGAAAAATGATGTTTCTGAAGAAAAAACTTTATCTAAATCGATTGAAAAGGTAAATGATTTACAGAAAAGTGAAGTTAAAGATATTAATGTTACTACAGATATGAAGAAAGCAGATCATGAAGTATTTTTAGAAGAGAAAAAGGAAGTTCTTTCTGATGAAGAAGATTATTCTAAAGAGAATGTAATAGAGAAAGAAAAGAAGGAATTTAAGGAGAATAGGATTTCTAAAGAGAAAAATAAGTTGGTTAGAAGAAGTTATTCAAAGAAGCGTGTGGGAATTTCTAATCATTCGCAAGATGATCAAGAGAAATTAAAAGAACTTGGTAGTGAGATTATTGATAAGATTAAGGAGCAGTTTGAGAGTTATTTAGATGAGGTAGATGTTTTAGCGAGTGAGTTGTTTTTGATTCGGGATAAGCAAGAGAATGAAGTAGAGCTTGCTAAGGTATTGGAACTTAAGAAAAGGATTAATGAGTTAATTAAAAAATTAAATGCTGTTATTGAGCAATATAATTTGTATAAGAGAAATAATTATATTGATGGAGTTATTGGGATAGAAGATAGTAGTATTGTTGATGATATGATTGAGTATCGGGAATTATTGGATAATGAGGTGGATAAAAAGAAGTTTACTTCTCAATATAAAGCTTTAGATGAATTTAATTCTTTGTATCTTGCTTTGCAAAGAGTTCGTGAGGATACTGTTACTTTGATGGAGGATAATCAAGATAAGATTTTTGATTATCAGGATAGAGATAAAAAATATAAGGTTATAAAAGATGGATTAGTAGATGAGGTTAAAATTTTGAATGATTGTAATGAGGAGATAAAAAAGCAGGATGATTATTTTGATCAGTTGATGTCAAAGGTTGGTAAGATTAATCAGGTAGAATATACTACATATGAACTTAGAGGAATTAACCAATTGTTGGGGAATGGTCTTAGATATGTTGGTTTAATGATGCTTTCTCCTTTTAGTGGCTTGTTGCCATCAATTGGTATTCAAACACTTCTTACAAGAAAAATGGTTCAAAATACTTATCGGGGAATTCATCTTGAAGAGAAAAATCATGTTCGGTATGAGGCTATTGATTATGAAAAAGATATTTTTAGTAAGCTTACTGATATTCGTTATACTTCTTATTTGATTGAAGATACTTTAAGTCATGTTGAGAAGTTAAAGAGTGATTTCTTGATGCAGTATTCTTCAGATATTCCTCATTATGAGGAAACTTTACAAAAGATATTGAGGATAGAAAATCTTATTCTTCATCAACAAAATAAGGTTGATATTATTCAAAAGAGATTATTAAAGGGTAAGAAATTGAATAATGAGAAAATGATGAAAGTAAAGCGTTTAAATGAAAAGACTTCATAAATTTTGGAATGTAGGAAAAATAGATTAATCTTTTAGGTTTTTTCTATTTTTTTATTTTATAAATTATTTTTTTCTCTAGTTTATTTTATTAAAATGTGCTACTATTAGGATAGGTGATAATATGGTAGAAGTGATTGATCAAGATAGTGCTGTTAAGATGATGGCTTTGGTTTTATGTGGTATTTTATATGATAATAATACTTATGTTGTTTTTGCTATTCGTAGGGATAAGATAGATGCTAATCTTTTTGTTTCTCGTTTGGAAAAAAATAGTAAAGGTTATGTTATTGATACTAAGTTTAAAAATGGGGAAAAGGAAGTTATGGATAGTGTTGTTAAGAGATTATTGAATTATGATGCTAAAGAAAAATTTGAGGAAGATGGATTTTCTATTTTAGATGATATCTCTTTAGAAGGTACACAATATTATGATATTAATAGTTGTTATGTTAGTAGTGTTCCTTTAATTCGCATAAAAGAGATGATGAAGTATTATTCTTTTATTAGAGAGAATTTATTTGAGCAACCTATTTTAGATGTTAAAGAAGATAAGAGGATTTTTAATGAAGGTTTCTTTTCTAATATTCTTTTGATTTTATTTGGTATATTAGTAATTGTTTTTTGTGTTTTTGTTTTGATAAAAACTTTTGTTAAGTAAGGAGGTGGTAATATTGATAGAGGTAAAGCATATTTCTAAAGAGTTTGAAAAGAAAATCTCTAAAAAAGAGACAGTTTCTTTTTATGCAGATAAGGATTTATCTTTTACTTTGAAGGAAGGAGAGATTCTTGGAATATTAGGGCCTAATGGTGCTGGGAAGACAACTCTTCTTCGGATGTTATCTGGGTTAATGGAGTCTAGTTCAGGGAAGATTTTTGTTGATGGTATGGAGTATTCTTCTCATAAGAAGGATATTCAGAGGAAAATTGCTTTTTTGTCGGGTAGTACGAAGTTATATAAGGATATTTCTCCTCTTGAATTATTACAAATGTGTGGAGAATATTATGGAGTAGAAAAAGATGTTTTGGAGAAAAGAATTCAAATGATTGTGAAGAGATTTCGTATGGAAGAATTTTTGTATCAAAGGATTGAAAATTTATCTACTGGTCAATATCAAAGAGTAAGTATTGCTAGATGTTTGGTACATGATCCTAAATACTATATTTTTGATGAGGTTACTAGTGGGTTAGATGTTATTTCTAGTCAAATTATTCTTGATTTTATTAAGGAAGAAAAGAAGAGGGGGAAAGGAATTATTTATTCTACACATTATATGGAAGAAGCTGAGAATATTTGTGATGATGTGTTGTTTTTGTATCATGGGAATATTCTGATGTTAGATAAGGCAAAAAATATATTGAAAAAGACAAAGACAAGTAATTTGAGAGAAGCTTTTTTTGCTTTAATGGATGGAGATATGTGATGAGAGAAATTTTAATTACAATAAAAAAAGAATTGAGATCAATATTTCGTGATAAGAAAACATTTATTACTTTGTTATTATTTCCTATTTTAATTCCAGCGATGATTTTTTTATATGCTTATATGTATGAAGAAGAGTCTAAGGATGATTTATATTCTATTGGTGTTAATTATTCTTTGAATCAAAATGAGATTTCTTTGATGAATAATGCACATTTGAAGGGGAAATACTATAAGAGTAAAAAAGAGATGGAAAGGGCATATTCTAAGGGAGATATTTTAGGATATATTGAAAAGAAGAAAAATAATAATTATTATGTTGTTTATACAAATGAAGATTCTTCTGATGGAATGAAGGTAAGGAGTTATGTAACGGCTTATTTAGAAGGATATAATACTTATTTGGCTAAGGTTTACTTAATTGGAGAAAATGTTGATGTTAAGAAGACTTTTGATCAGGTTCAATATAAGATTGTTGATCTTGATGGAGAAAATTTTTTACTAAATTTGATGTTTACGATTGCTTTTACTTATATTGTGATGTCAATTGTGATTACTACTACAAATATGGCTACTAATGCAACAGCAGTAGAAAGAGAGAATGGGACTTTGGAAACAATACTTACTTTTCCGATTTCTAGTCGATGTTTAATTTTAGGAAAATATTTAGCTACTGTTATTATGGGATTTTTGTCTTCTTTGATAGGTCTTATTTTGACTATTGGTAGTTTAGAATTTGTGAAGAGATATTTTTCATTTTTTGAGGGATTATCTTATCATGTTGGTTTATCTAGTATTTTGATTTCTTTTGTGATTATTATTATGGCTTCTTTATTTATAGGAGGACTTAGTATTTTGCTTACTAGTTTTACTAAAAGTTATAAAGAGGCTCAGTCAGTTAGTTCTATTTTAAATATTTTAACTATTATTCCTATGATGATTTCTTTAGTAGGTGTATCTATTCAAAAGTGGTTTTATTTTATTCCTATTTTTAATTATACACAATGTTTAATGGATATTTTTTCTGGAAAGTTTCATGTTATAGAAATTTTTATGTTAATCATTTCTTCTATTTGTTATGTGGTTATTATTTTGTTTTATATTGTAAAGCAATATCGTTCTGAAAAAGTTTTATTTGGTAAGTAGGCGATTTTATTGAAAAAGAAATATTGTTTATTGTTGATTATTATTGTTTTATTATTTTTGGGAAAGATTTTGTTTTTTCAAAATAATTTAGAAAAAGATGATTTTTATTCTTATGTGAATGAGGATACTTTGAAGAAAAATTATTTGAAGGATAAATCTAATTGGAGTAGGTTTACAGAAGCACAAGAGGAGGTTGATGATAAGAAGTATGCATTATTTTCTTTAGTGGTTTCTGGAAAACAAGAAATTGATGCGAATTTTTCTCGGGTTGTTTCTGAGGTTTATCAAAATGTTTCTGATTATTCTAAAAGAGAACAGGAAGGGTTATCTTCTCTTAAATATTATATTGATTCTGTTTTTTCTAGTCAGAATATTGAAGAGTTAGAGAATATTATTTTTCAGATAGAAAATGATTTAGATATTGATATTTTAACTAGTTTTGATGTTGATTTAGATAGTGATGATACGAGTAAGACATTAGTTTATTTATCTCCTGTTTCTTTTGCTTTTGGGGCTAGTAGTGATTATTTTGTGAATGATGATTATATGACTTATAAGGCATATATTAAGAGGGGGATTATTCAATTATTAGAAGTATATGGTTATGATAAGAATACTTCTCATGAAATGGCTAAAAAATTGATTTCTTTTTATGAGGATATTGGTAAGAGTTCTAAATTGAGTAGTCAGTTGATGGATACTAAGAATATTTATCATAAAGTTCGTTTTGAAGAGTTAAAATCTATTTATTCTAGGGTAAATATTGATCAGTATTTTTCTTCTAAGGGAATAGTAAGAAAAAATTATAATATTGTTGATCAGGGGCAGTATCAGAAATTGAATGCATATTTATCTGATGAATATTTAGATTTATGGAAAAATCATTTGTTGGTGATGATTTTATCTCATTATGCTTCTTATTTGTCTTCAGATTATGTTGATGTGATTCAGCGTTTAAATGAGGATATGGGAATGGATATAGAGAATAATTTAGAAAAAAGGAATATGAATTTGGTTCTTCAACTATTTTCTTCTGAATTTTCTTATTATTATGGGAAGAAGTATCAAAATAAAGGAATTGAACAATATTTAAAGGATACTTTTTTGGAGATTAAAAATACTTATCAAGAAATGTTACTTCATAATGAGTGGCTATCTTCTAAGACGAAGAAAAGAGCGGTTGCTAAGTTAGAAAAAATGAAATTGGTAACTGGAAGTGGGGATAAGGATTTTTCTTTGTTTTCTTCATTTAATTTAGGAAATAATCTTATTGAAAATATTATTCAGATTAATCATTATCAGAATTTATTGAAGTTAGAGAAAGAGAAGAGTTTTGTTCGTGAAGTTAATCATATGGAGGTTAATGCTTATTATAGTCCTATTTCTCAGACTGTTTATGTTCCAACTGCTATGTATTCTTTGATTGATTTAAAAAAAGATAAGGATATTTATTTAGGATCAATTGGAATGATTTTGGCTCACGAAGTGAGTCATGGGTTTGATTTTAATGGGAGTTGGTATGATGAAGATGGGAATTATTTGGAATGGTGGAGTAAGCAGGATCGAGAGAATTATCAGAAATATAAAAAGAAAATTGTAGATTATTATTCTAAATACGAGGTTAGTTCTGGTCTTTATATTGATGGAAATAGGACTGTGAATGAGAATATTGCTGATTTGAGTGCGATTCAATGTATTAGTAAAATTCTTTTGAATAAAAAGGCTTCTGATGAAGAGATTAGGCTTGTTTATCAAGAATATGCTCGGTTATGGGTGGAAGAATCTAGTGAGGAATATCAAAAATTGTTATTGTTAGTGGATACTCATGCCCCTAATAAATATCGGGTAAATGCGGTTCTTTCTTCAACGGATACATTTTATCAGGTTTATTCTTTGATGCCTTGGGATAAGATGTATATTTCAAAAGAGAAAAGGGTTAAGGTTTGGTAGATTTGTTAAAATACTTATTTGGTTTATTCTTTTTGTAAGGAGGGAACTAGATAAGTATTTTTTTGTTTAAAATTTTTAAGGTGATGAAGGATTTTTCTCTTTTGACCTAGAATAATATAGGTAGAGGAGGAAAAAATGAAAAAAATTAAAGCTAGAAATGAACGAAAATCTTTTATTTGGCATTTTATTTTTTTATTTCTTTTTACGATTTTATGTTTTCGAGGAATTTTTGTTCAAGCAGGGATGAATGATTCTAAATTAGAAAAAAATCGTATGGAAGGGTATTATGCGGTTGCTAAATTTAATGGAGAAGAACATTTATATTATTTAGATATGTATACTTTGAATGGGATTGTTTCTTATTGTGTAGAGCTAGGAAAGGGGGTTACTACGGATTGGTATCATTCTACTGAAAATTTTGGCTTGTCTTCTTTAAGTGAAGATGCTAAAAAATATGTTCAGGAAGTTAGTTATTTTGGTTATTTGTATCCTGGACATAGTAGTCATTTTTATTATATGGCTGCACAAGAGTTAATTTGGGAATATTTAAGTGGTGGTTCAGTAGAGTGGACAACCATATTAGATAAAAATGGTCCTCGTATTAATATTGAAAGTTATAAAAATGAAATTCTTAGTTTGGTTAAAGAAAACGAAAGAAAATTATCATTAAGATTTACTAATGGAAGAACTTATGTTATTGGTGATGTTTTAAGTATTAAGGCTATGGATGGAGATTTGTCTTTATATGAAGTCATAGATTCTGGTCATTCTTCTGTTTCTATATTTGATAATACCTTAAACATTCAAATAGGAACGAATTATGTTGGAAGGGAAAAAATTATTTTGAAGAAAAAAGAAATTTATCCTGTGAATAGTCGATTTTATTATTATGATAATTCTCAACAATTAATTTCTGCTGGTAATTTTTTGAATGAAACAGTAGAAGTTTATTTTCAAATTGAAGGAAAAGATATAACTTTTCAAGTAATTGATGGAGAAACGAAAGAAAGTGTACCTAGTGGGCAAGGATCATTTGAAGGGGCTACTTATTCTTTGTATAATCAAAATCATGAATTTTTGGAAGAATTTATAGTAAATGAAGATGGAAAAGGGTATATTAGTAATTTGCCTTATGGAACTTATTTTGTTAAGCAAACTAAAGAAAGTACTGGTTATTTATTGAATTTAGAAGAAAAAGAGATTCAATTTGGTGTTGATGAGATGCCAATTTTATTGGAAGAGTATCCCTATTATCAGCAAGTTAGATTGAGTAAAAAATATAATTTTGAAGATACTGGAGAATTAAGAAGGGAAAAGGATATTCAATTTGAAGTTATTGGGACAAATCAAAAAAATTATGGAATTTTTCATACAAATGATGAAGGAATAATTGAATTTGCATTACCTTATGGGACTTATTATTTACGCCAATTAACAACATCTTTTGGCTATGAAAAGGTTGATGATGTTATTTTTAGAATTTATGAATATTCTTCTCATAAAATGGTAATTAATTTAACTGACCCCTATATTCTTTGTAAAGTAAAAGTTATAGAGTTTGATGATGAATTTCAGCAAAAAATAAATTTAGAGGGATTTTCTTATCGAATATATGACTATTCAAAGAAAAAGTATTTGTCAATTAATGATATTGAGGTTTTTACTACAAATTCTTTGGGAGAAATTTTATTTCCTATGGAAGTTGGTTATGGAAAATATCGATTGGAAGAAGTTGAAGTTCCCTCTATTTATCAATTTCAAAAGCAAAAAATTGACTTTACTTTAGATGATACTAAAGAAATGATGATTGATGGTAAATATTTAATTTATAACGTAAACATTTATCAAAAATTAATTAAGGGAACGGTTCATGTTTCTTCATTTAAAGAGGTTTTTTCTCTTGAAAAAGATCAATATCAGTATCGAAAAGATATTCAACCTAATGTAGATTTTGAATTGATTGCTAAAGATGATATTTTTCTTTATGATAATCTTTTTTATTCAAAGAATGAAGTAATTGATCATTTTGTAACTAATGATAAGGGGAAAAAGGAATTATTGTTGTTATTGGGTAGTTATTGTGTAAAAAATAAAAAAACTGATGAACAGAAATGCTTTGATTTAAATATTAATGAAAAGAAAGATGAAAAGGTAGAAGTATTTTTAGAATTTTTAGAGAAAATTTCTAAGATGGACTTGGAGTATCATAATTATGATGAAAATGGTGATGATATTGAAGGGACTACTGTAGAAATTAGAAATGAGAAGGATGAGATTATTGATACTGGACTAACTGATGAAGAAGGGAGATTAAAAATTAAAGAACTTCCTTCAGGTAAGTATTGTTTTGTTCAAAAGAAAATTAATGAAAAATATTTACTTAGTAATGAAAAACAGTGTATTAGTATTGATGACTCTAAAAAGTTATGGGAAGTTTCTTTTGTTAATCAAATTTCTAAAAAAGTAGTAGATGTTCCAGATACTTTAGAAAATATTCCTTACTTTTTAGGGGTTATTATTGCTATTATTGTGATTACAGTTGGAGGATTTATTTATCAAAAAGCTCATTCTAGGAATTAGTATTTTACTGATTATAGGATTTTGTTTGGTTACCCCAAAGCAAAAGAAAGAGATATTTTTAAAAAATTTTGTTGTTGCTTTTCCTGATTTTTTTGTTCAGCAAAAGAGAGGTAAGTATTTTAATTATCTATTAGAACTTGACATTCCTTGTATATCGTTTAAAGATTATGTTTATCCTATTGATAGTTCACTTAATACAGTAGATTATCATGTAGAAATTTTAAAAGAAAGTAAGATAGAAGAAAATCTTTATTATTTTGCTGCTCATTCTGGTAATGGAAGATATAGTTATTTTAATCATTTGGTGGATGTTAAAATTGGTGATGTTATTATTCTTAATTTTTTTGATCATAAGTTATATTATATTGTTTCTGATATTTTTTTGATTGATAAGATGGGATATATGATTTCTAATGAGGCTAATAATACTTTATATTTAATTACTTGTAGTTTAGAAGATAAGAAAAAACAGTTAATTATTCAAGCTAGTTTGACATGATTATTTTATCTTTTTGGATTTTGTTAATTTTATAGACAGTTTACTAAATAATTGATATAATCTATGTGGTGATAAAATGAGTAAGTTAATTGAAAATTTAAAATTAAGAGCTAAGAAAAATAAGAAGACTATTGTTCTTCCTGAAACTATGGATAAAAGAGTAATTGAAGCGGCTTCTATTATTTTAAAAGAAGAGATTGCTGATATTATTTTGGTTGGAAAAGAAGAAGATATTAATTCAATTGGACAAGGATTTGATTTGTCTAAAGCAAAGATTATTGATCCTTTTACTAGTGAATTGACAATGGAGTTACAGGAGAAACTTTATCAACTTCGAAGAGAAAAAGGAATGACAGAAGAAGATGCATATCGATTATTAACTACTGATTACATGTATTATGCTTGTATGTTAGTAAAAATGGGATATGCTGATGGGGCTGTATCTGGAGCATGTCATTCTACTTCAAATACTTTAAGACCTGCGTTACAGATTTTAAAAACAAAACCAGGAGTTAAATTGGTATCGGCATTTTTCTTGATGGTTGTTCCAGATTGTGAGTATGGAGATCATGGTACGTTTTTATTTGCTGATTCTGGGCTTGAACAAAATCCTGATCCAGATAAACTTTCTTATATTGCAGCATCTAGTGCTGAATCATTTGAATTATTAACCCTTCATGAACCAATTGTTGCTATGTTATCTCATTCTACAAAAGGAAGCGCAAAACATGCTGATGTAGATAAAGTTGTTGAAGCAACTCGATTGGTTAAGGAGAGATTTCCTCAATATAAAGTTGATGGAGAATTACAGCTAGACGCTGCTATTGTACCAGAAGTAGCACAATCCAAAGCACCTTCAAGTGAAGTTGCTGGTCGTGCGAATGTTTTAATTTTTCCTGATTTAGATGCTGGAAATATTGGATATAAATTAGTTCAAAGGTTAGCTCATGCTGAAGCATATGGTCCTATTTGTCAAGGTATTGCGATGCCTGTTAATGATTTGTCTAGAGGTTGTAATGTTTCTGATATAGTAGGAGCAGTTGCTATTACTGCAGTACAGGCTATTGGAAATGATAATTTGAAGCACTAGGATAACTTAGTGTTTTTTTTCATCTTAAAATACTTGAATAACGATAAAAAAAAAGATATACTTATATCTAAGAAGAGTAGGAGGAGTTTATGCATAAAAAAATTTATAAGAAAGAAAAAAAACAACAATTAGAGAAAAAGAAATCATTTAAAAATTTTATAAAAAATAAAAATTATATTTATATATTTTTGATATTGATTAATATTGTATTCACTATTTATATTGCTAAAAAAAATTCTGTTCATTATGTTAAAGTTTTAAATAATGATGTGTTAATTAGTAATGATAAACTTTTGTTTTTGGGAAGAGGGTATATTAATTTATTAATTATTGGCTTTTTTTCTCTTTATACTATTTTAATAGATAAATTTCTTTTAAAGAAAAAGATTACTTTTAAATCAAGTATTTTGATTATTTTACTTTATTCTATTCTTGATGTTGTTTTATTTTATTTATTTATAAATAGAATTTTTTAGGAGAGAGATATGAGGAATATTTATGATTATACTTTAGGGGAATTAGAGGATTATTTTGTTTCTATTGGAGATAAGAAATTTAGAGCAACACAAGTTTTTGATTTTTTGTATAAGAAAAGAATAGAAGAGCCAGAAAAAATGATGAATATAGGAACTAAATGTCAAAAAATACTTCAAGATAATTTTTCTTTTGAAAAGATTAAATTGTTGATAAAGCAAGAAGATGTTGATGTTTCTAAATATTTGTTTGAGTTATTAGATGGTGAGAGAATAGAATCTGTTGTGATGTTTCATGATTATGGGATAAGTATATGTGTTTCTAGTCAAGTTGGTTGTAATATGGGATGCCGTTTTTGTGAAAGTGGTCGTTTAAAGAAAGTACGAAATTTAGAGGCTTATGAAATTGTTCAACAAATATTATTAATTGAGGAAGATATAAAGAAAAGAATTACACATGTTGTTATGATGGGAATAGGGGAACCTATGGATAATTATAATAATGTAATGCGTTTTGTTAAGATTATTAATTGTGGTAAAGGAATTGGCATAGGATCAAGACATATTACTATTTCTACTTGTGGTGTTATTCCTGGGATTGAAAAGTTTATGCAAGAAGAAGGGCAAGTTAATTTGGCGATTAGTTTACATGCGCCTAATGATACTATTCGAAAAGAAATAATGCCTATTGCTTCTGCTTATGATATGGATAGTTTATTTCAAGTGATTAAGAAGTATATTCAAAAAACTAATCGTAGAGTTACTATGGAATATATTATGCTAGATGGAATTAATGATACTGATGATTGTGCTAGAGAACTTGCAAAGAAATTAAAAAACATGATGTGTTATGTTAATTTAATTCCTTATAATGAGACTGAAAATATAGGGTATAAGCGTTCTAAAAAGTCACAAATTTTAAGATTTTATGATATACTAAAGAAAGAGAATATTAATGTGACAATTCGTAGGGAATTTGGAGGAAAAGTAGATGCTGCTTGTGGACAACTTAGGGCTAATAATGCTTTTTTGAAAGGAGAATTTTAATGGAAACATTTTATTTGACAGATACAGGAAAAGTTAGGGAACACAATGAAGATAATGTTATTATTTTGAATAATGATAAAGGAGAATATTTGCTTGCCGTTGCTGATGGAATGGGGGGGCATAAGGCTGGAGAAGTGGCTAGTGCGATTGTAATTAATCATTTAACGGAAGAATTTTATAATTTAGATTCTATTGGTGATAAAGATAGTGCTGTTGAATTTTTGAGAAATATTGTTACAGAAATGAATCAAAAGATTTTTGAGTATACCAAAGAGAATCCTGATAGTAAAGGAATGGGGACAACTTTTGTTTGTGCAATTAAGACAAATGATTATTTGCTGTATGGTAATATTGGAGATAGTTCGGGGTTTGTGATTAAAAATCATAAAATTCATAAAGTAACAAAAGATCATACATTAGTGAATTTACTTGTATCTACTGGAGAGCTTACTCCTGAGGAAGCAAAATATCATCCTAGAAAAAATGTTTTAATGAGAGCTTTAGGAGCAAATAATCCTATTGATATTGATATTTTTGATGTAGATGTTAAAAATGATGGTATTCTTCTTTGTAGTGATGGTCTTACTAATATGATTACAGAAGAACAAATAGAAAGGGTTTTGAACGAAGAGGCTACTGCTCAGGAGGCGGTAGAAAAATTAATTCGTAAAGCAAATGCTAGAGGAGGAAATGACAATATAAGTATTGCTTATTTAAAAAGAGAAAGCGGTGATGTGTGATGCTATCGAAAGGGCAAGTTATCAATGAACGGTATGAAATTTTAAAATCAATTGGTGAGGGTGGTATGGCAAATGTGTATTTAGCACATGATAAGATTTTGGATAGAGATGTTGCAATTAAGGTTTTAAGAGGAGATCTTGAGAATAATGAGAAATTTATTCGTAGGTTTCAGAGAGAAGCAAAAAGTGTATCAGATTTGTCACATCCTAATATTGTAGAGGTTTATGATGTTGGGGAAGAAGATGGACAACATTATATTGTTATGGAATATATTGATGGTAAGACTTTAAAACAATTAATTCAAAAAAGAGGAAGTTTGACGGTTCCTGAAGTTATTGATATTATGGCACAACTTACTGATGGGCTAGCTCAGGCACATGATGCTTATATCATTCATCGTGATATTAAACCTCAAAATATTATGATTTTAGATAATGGAATGATTAAAATTACTGATTTTGGTATTGCTATGTCAATGAATGCAACACAATTGACACAAACTAACTCTGTTATGGGTAGTGTTCATTATTTGCCACCTGAGCAAGCGAGTGGAAAGGGGGCTACTACTAAGAGTGATATTTATTCTGCTGGTATTTTGATGTATGAATTACTTACAGGAAGTGTTCCTTTTAAGGGAGATAATGCTGTTGAGATTGCTTTAAAGCAAATGAAGGAGAGAATTCCTAGTATTCGTAGACAAAATCCTTTAATTCCTCAAAGTGTTGAGAATATTGTCTTAAAAGCAACGGCTAAAAATCCTAAAAATAGATATGATAATATTCATGAAATGCATGATGATATTGTTCATGCTTTAGATGAAGATAGGCAAAATGAGGTAAAATATCATTTCCCTTATCCAGAGAGTGAATTAGATGAGAGTAGAGCAATTCCTATTAAAGAATCTACAGTTACTCAACCTAAGGCTAAAGAAGTAGAAATTTCTGCTAATGGGGAAGAAAGTGGAAATGGTGGTTCTCGAAAAAAAGAAAAAAAGAAGATGACTCGTACAAAAATACTTATTTTGGTAGGATTAATTGTTATTTTATTGATGTCTGGTACTTTGATTTTCTTAAATCATCGTAATAATACAAAGGTAATTGTAGTTCCTGACGTTACTAATCAAAAGATTGATAAAGCTATTTCTGTTTTGAAGAAGAAGGGCTTTAAGTATGATGTAAAGAAAGAAGCTAGTGATAAAATTAAAGAAGGGTATGTTATTGAAACACAACCTAGTGCTGGATCTAGTAAGAGAAAGGGAAGTATTATTACTGTTGTGGAATCAACTGGACTTGCTGATGTTGTATTAGAGGATTATACTAATCAAAATGCTTCTTCTCTTAAGAAAAAATTAGAGAAATTAGGGCTTAAAGTTACTGTTGAGAAAAAGAAAGTAGAAAGTCCTAAGGATTATATCGGAAAAATTGATGCTGTTATTGACCAGAGTCCTAAATATGTAGAGAAAGAAGAAACTAAGTTGAAAAAAGGTGATGAACTTACTTTATATATTCCAGATATTTATGATAGTTATCCTGAGATTGCTACGGAAGGTTGGACTTTATCTAAAGCAGAGGAGTTTGCTAATCAATATGGATTATCTTTAGTTGTAAAGGATAAAAAAGGAAATGTCGTTAGTGATTATAGTAGTTATTTAGATAAGGCTGTTACTGGACAAAATCGTACAGGTAAGATTGCTAGTGGGGTACAATTTGTTGTTACTATTGATGTTGATATGACGACTTATAATTTGACTATTAATTATTATTTAAAGGGTAGTACTGAATCAGTTTTTGATACCAAAGTAGAGAAACATAAAGATGGAGAAAGTGGCACAGTTACTTGTCCAGGTAAAGCATCTTATGATTTAGTTACTCCTCAAGTTAATTATCAAATTAGTGGTAAAGATGCTGTTATTAATTGCTATTATACAAAAAGTGATAGTAGTAATAGTACTGATACTGGTGATAATTTAGATTAGGGGGATTTATGGAAGGATTAATTATTAAAAATATTAGTAATGATTATTTAGTTAAAAGTGTGAATAATACTTATTTATGTAAACCTAGGGGAAAGTTTCGCTATCATGGACTTTCTCCTTTGGTTGGTGATCATGTTGTTTTTGATGAAGGTAATGGTTATTTGTTAGCTATTCATGAGAGAAAGAATTCTCTTGTTCGTCCCAGTGTTGCGAATGTTGATCAGGCTATTGTTGTTGCTAGTGTTAAGAGTCCTGATTTTGATTCTTATTTATTGGACAAGTTACTTACTGTAATTAGTTATCATAGGATTAAACCAGTTATTTGTTTTACAAAGTTGGATTTGCTTTCTGATTTAGAAAAAGAAAATATAGAAAAAGTTATGAAGTATTATCAAGATGATGGCTATGAAGTTTTTACTAATGATGATATTGATGGGTTAAAGCATGTTTTTAAAGATAAGATTACGGTATTAACAGGTCAGTCTGGTGCGGGGAAGAGTAGTTTATTAAATAGAATTTCTCCTACGTTAAAGCTTAAGACAAATGAAATTTCATATGCTTTAAATCGAGGAAAGCATACGACAAGGCATACTGAATTATATGAAGTAGTGGATGGCTATATTGTTGATACTCCTGGATTTTCGAATGTTGATTTTCATGGGATGGATAAATATGCAATTCGTGATAATATGAATGAGATGTTTTCTTTTTTAGAACATTGTAAGTATAGGGATTGTATGCATATAAAAGAAGATGGATGCTATGTAAAGAAGATGGTTGAGTGTGGGGATATTTTAAAAAGTCGCTACGATAATTATGTTCATTTTATTAGTGATAAGGAAGGTGAGAGACGATGAAAATTTCTGCTTCATTATTGGATGCTTCAGATAGAATTTCTTCTGTAGATAAGTTAAACCAGACTGGTATTAGTTATCTTCATATTGATGTTATGGATGGGAAAATGGTTGATAATATTCAATTTCAGGATATGGATGAAATTAAAAGTATTAATAATCTTTCTCACTTTAAACTTCAGATTCATTTGATGGTTGAGGATGTTTCTTCTTATTTAGATCGATTTATAGGTTTAAATATTGAGTCTATTACTTTTCATTTGGAGACAAAACAAGATATTTTAGAAAATATTCAGAGGATTCATGATATGGGTTATCGATGTGGAATAGCGATTTGTCCAGATACAGATATTCAAGATATTTATCCATATTTAGATAAGATTGACATGATTCTTTTGATGAGTGTTATTCCTGGTCGGGGGGGGCAATCTTTTATTTTAGATACTAAAGATAAGATTATTATGTTAAAGAATTATATTGGTAAAAATCATTTGTCTGTATTAATCGAAGTAGATGGAGGAATTAATGATAAAACGATTTCTTTGGTAAAAGATGCTGATGTTGCTGTAGTTGGTTCTTATATTGTTAAGTCTGATCATTATATAGAAAGAGTAAATTCATTGCTTGATTAGCTGGGTACTCTTTTTTTGAGTTAAAAATACTGAAATGATTGAAAACTAATGGCTAGGGATTTGCTAGTAGGATAAATAAATTATTGTATAAAAAAACTTCTCATTTTTTGAGAAGCATTTTTATTATTAAGCAGCTTTTTTAGCAGCTCTAATTTCTCTAGCACTTAATCTTACTTTTACAATATTTCCATTTTCATCTTCGATACTAACTTTTTGTAAGTTTACTTTTTGTGCTTTTTTTGTCACTTTTAAACAGTTTGGTCTGTTATTTGCCATATTTGTTTTTTTACTTGATATATTTTTTGCCATATTATCCCTCCTTGAAATGAATTGCATTAAAACTATATCATAAAAATAACTTTAAGTCAAACCTTTTGCTTTTCTTTTTGTGTCAAAAGTCTTTTTTTTGCATATTTTAACTATGGAAGTGATGTTTATGTATGAAGTTTATACGGTTAAATCAGGGGATACTTTGTCTTCTATTTCTAATGCTTATGGGATGAATGAGGATGAACTTAGGAGGATAAATGGATTTTCTCCTACCTATGAAGTTACTACTGGATATTTGTTAGTGGTTCCTGTAAGAAGTGGAAGAAATTATCAGTACTATACAGTTAAAAAAGGAGATAGCATTTATGAAATTGCTAAGGCTAAGGGGATTGATTATAATTTATTATTACAACTTAATGGGTTAGAAAAGAATGATTATATTTATCCTAATCAATCGTTGATGTTGCCTGCAGATAATGTTTCTTTATATTTAGTGAAAGAAAATGAAACATTAAATGATATTTTGAAAAAGTTTAATCTTTCTATTGAGGAATTAATGAATTGGAATGAAAAAATTTATTTAAGAGAAGGTCAAATTATTGGATTTTTGAAAAAATAATTCTTTTCATTTCTTTTTTTTTAGTGTATAATTTTATTTATAATAGGTGGTTGATATAATGATATTAAGAAAACCTTATGGATTTTTAATTCGTCATTTTAAGTTTATCCATTTACTTTTATTTACATTATCTTTTTATCTTACAATGAAGGTTAATCTGATTTTGCAATTTTATAATGGATTTATTCAGGGAAGTGTAAGTAAATTAGATGCTGTTTCTTATATTACAAATTATTATATTATTGTGATTGTTTTATCTATTGCGATTTGTTTGGTCGTTTATGCTTTGATGCGATATAAAAAGAAGCCTAGAATTTTGTATTTGTTACTTATTCTTTTGTATTTTTTAACGGGGGTGATGATTCAGGTTTCTTATGGGGGATTACATACTATTTATATTTCTGTTTTAGAAGTTAAGACACTACTGTTGTATAGAGATTTACTTCGTATTTTGATTGTTGTACAATACTTATCTTTAATTTTTCTTATTATTAGGGGATTAGGTTTTGATATTAAGAAATTTAATTTTGTTAAGGATTTGGAAGAATTAGGGGAAGATGTTTCTGATAGTGAGGAAGTTGAGCTTACTGTTGGAGGAACTGAGGTTGCTCAAAGAAAGATTCATCGTGGTATTAGAGAATTAAAATATTATTATTTAGAGAATAAGGCGTTTATTTATTTAATTATTATTGTTCTTTTGGTAATTGGGATTAGTATGTTTACTGTTGATAAAGAAGTCATTCATAAAGTATATGGAGAGAAGGAGAATTTTTCTTCGGATAATTTTAATTTTCAAGTAGTTGATTCTTATATTACTGCTAGAGATTCTAAAGGGGCTATGGTTGGTGATTTGGAACATTCTTTTGTTGCTGTTCGAATTATGATTTCTTCTAGAGGGGGAGAAAGAGTTTTAGAAGATGCTAATGTAATTTTGAAAATAAAGAGTAATAGTTATTCTTCAAGTGTTCGCTATGCAAATTATTTTTCTGATTTAGGAACTGTTTATCAGAAACAAAAAATTTCAGGAAATCAGTTGTATGTATTTTTGTTTTCCGTTTCTAATAGTGAGCTTAGTGATGAGATGAAGATGATTTATTCTGATGATAAAGTTGTTTTATTAAAACCAGTTTCTTTAGATGAAAGGTCTAGTACTAAATCTTTAAATTTAGGAAATGAACTTAATTTATCTGATACAGTTTTAGGTAGTGGAACTTTAAAATTTAAGTCTTATGAATTGAAGGATAAATTTTCTTATTCTTATGATTATGAGGTTAGGGGTCAGAAGTTTAAGGGAGAATATTCTATTCAAAGTGGACAAGGTTTGATATTGAATGTATTAATGGATAGCGATCAATTAGGTATGGATAATTTTTCTTTTTTATCTAATTATGCTACTTTGGGATATACGTTAGATGGTAAAGATTATACTTCTTCCTTTTATGATAAGACACCGGGGAATTATAAGGATGGCGTTTATTTATCGGTAAATAAGGATTTGGATAAGGCTTCTCGAATTTGGTTTTCTATTCAAATTAGAAATAAGGAATATAAATATTATTTAAAATAAAATACTTATGTTTTTCTTTCTTTTAGGTAAAGTTGAAAGAAAGAAAAAGGTTTAAGGATTGTTAAATTGGATATTATGTTGTATAATTTAAAGTGAGGTGGAGAAATGCAACCAATACATTATGTTATTATTGTTACTGTTTTAATTGTTATATTTTTGGCTGTTATTCGTGCAAATAGTAAAGATTTTAAACTAGAAATTAATAAATTGGTCGAGTATCTTGGAGGTAAAGATAATATTATTGATACTGAAGTCGAAATGTCTCGATTTAAGGTTACTTTAAAAGATGTAACAAAAGCAAACAAGGAAGGAATTATGAAACTTGGGGCTAAAGGGGTTGTTGAGATAGAAGATCAATTAAAAATTATTTTTGGAAAAGATGCTAAAAAATTAAAAAAATATATTGATGAGTTGAAGTAGAAGTATAAAAAGTCTTCTACTTTTTTTCTTTATTTCGACAAAGTTTTACTTATTCGACATCATTCGACAAAAATATCTTTTTGTTTTTAGTATTCTTTAGATGAAGAAAAGAGGGATATTATGTATTTTATGGAAAATATTATATTAAATATTATTTTAATGATGTTTCCTATTTTAGTTTTTTTTATTTATAATTGTTATAGGGAAGTTTGTATGGAGAAGTATAGTAATTTAATTTTAGATGTTTCATTGGTTACTTCTATGTATTTATGTTTTCGCTATGGAAATATTGATAGAAATTCGCTTGGATTATTATTTTGTAATTTACCAATTATTGTTGCTTATTTGAAAAAACAGCCTAGTGTAGGGGTTCTTTTATCGATGATTGTTATTTTATATTCTTATTTTTATTTGCATTTACATATTATTTTTATGTTAATTAAGTTTAGTTGTTATTATTTGATGTGGGTAATTGGAAAGAAGAGAAAGATAAGAGATAATACATTTATTTTATTAATTGCAGTTTTACAAGGATTTTTCTTTACGATGGAATATTTTTATGTTTTTACTTCTAGTGATGTTGTTTCTGTTATTCGTTTATGTTTTTATATGTTGTTATTTTATATATTACCTTTTTCTTTATTACATTTATTTAAATTGGCAGAACAGGTTACTTCTTTATATTTGTCTGTTTCTGAGCTTGAGAAGGATAAACAAATTAAAAATTCATTATTTAAAATTACTCATGAAGTAAAGAATCCTATTGCTGTTTGTAAGGGATATTTGGATATGTTAAATGTTAATGATTGTAGTCAAGTTGAAAGATATATTCCAATTGTTCGACAAGAGTTAAATAGAAGTCTTGATATTATGAATGATTTTATGGAGTTTAGTAAGATAAAAATAGAGAAGGATTATGTTGATGTTAATATGTTGTTAGAGGAGTTAGAAAGTGATTTAAATTTATTGATAAAGGGGAAAAATGTTTTGTTTGAAATGAATTTTGCTCAAAATGAGGATGATGTATATATAATGGGAGATTATAGTCGTTTAAAGCAAGTTTTTGTTAATTTGATTAAAAATAGTTTAGAAGCAATGTCTGGTCATGGAAAGATTTTAGTTAATGCTAAAATACAGAATAAGTATTATTGTATTGAAGTTATAGATAACGGAAGTGGTATGGATAAAGAGACTTTGTCTCATATGAAAGAAATGTTTTTTACGACAAAAGTAAAAGGAACTGGATTAGGGGTAAGTTTATCTAATGAAATTATTAAGGCTCATGAAGGAACTTTAGATTATTTTTCTGAGTTAGGTAAAGGAACAAAGGTTGTTGTAAAATTACCAATTACTATGTTATAATGTTTTATGGTTATAGGGGAAGTGGATATGAAAGTATATGATATTTTTTTAGATAGATTACCTAAAATAGATTTGCATGGCTTTGATCGAGAAAGTGCTAGGGTTATGGTAAATGATTTTGTTAATGAGGCTTATGAACTTGGATATTTAGAAATTTTGATTATTCATGGAATTGGTACTGGAATTGTTAAGGAAGCAACACATGAGGCGTTATTTCGAAATAAAAAAGTTTTAGATTTTCATATTTGTGGTGAAAATGTTGGGTGTACGGTTGTTAAAATAAAACAAAGGTAAGGTGGAAAAATGAAAGAAGCAATTGAATTGGCAAGAGAAACTTCTCAGAATGGCTATGGTGGTCCATTTGGGGCAACGATAGTAAAAGATGGGGAAGTTATTGCTGTATCTTCTAATACAGTACTTTTACATCATGATCCTACGGAGCATGCTGAGATGAATGCAATTCGTGAGGCTTCTAGAAAATTGGGAACATATGATTTATCTGGTTGTGTTTTATATGCTACTGGATATCCTTGTCCAATGTGTTTATCTGCAATTATGTGGGCAAATATAAGTGAAGTCTATTATGGAACAGATTTAAAAGATGCTGAAAAGATTGGGTTTCGTGATGATTTTATTTATCAGTTTATTCGTTCTGGAAATAAGGGAAGTAAGTTATCTCTTCATCAAATTTCTCATGAAGAATGTTTAAAATTAATGAATGATTATGCTAATATGAATAAAACTATTTATTAACTATTTGTTAAAATATAAAAATTTTAGAAAAATTATTGATTAAGAAGAAAAAATGTGCTATTATTAGTGCATACGGACCCTTAGCTCAGTTGGTTAGAGCATCCGGCTCATAACCGGGCGGTCGATGGTTCGAGTCCATCAGGGTCCACCATATTAATTATATGCGAGTGTGGCGAAATTGGCAGACGCACTAGACTTAGGATCTAGCGGTTTATCCATGGGGGTTCAAGTCCCTTCACTCGCACCATTGGGAAATCTGTTCGAACTATTCGAACTTTGATATATAGAATCAATCAGAAATGATTGATTTTTTCGTGTTTTAGAAAAAATCATAGAAAGGTGGAATCTATGATTAAGTTTATTAAAAAAGAATTAGAGATTGAAGAATCTTTAAAACAACGAATAATGATTATACGTGACTTTTTGTAATACTAGACTAACTATAATAAATGGGAGTACTAAGAAGATAGATAAAACAATATTGCTTATATTGAACTACATAGAATATTTATATCTTGATTTTAATTATTCAAATGAAATCTATATTCATAATTTTAGGTAAGAAAATAAATCTATCAGAACTTGAAAAAGTATTTTATGGTAAATGTATTCCTAAATTTGTTAAGTTTAGAGAAAATATAACAAGTACTGGTAATGAATTATTTATTATGTCATGAAAAAATATGATATAATTATGTAGAGAGGTGATAAAATGGCATATAACAAATACATCATAAATGGTAGAGAAATGTTAAATTTGGATAATTTTGGAATGGTTGATTATAACGAGTATTATATTATATTAGGGAAAAGTTATGAAAGAAGAGAAGATATTACTACTAAATATGTAACTATCCAAAGTACTAATAGATTAGAAGAAGAACCTAGTGTCAATTACTCTGTACAATATGGGCAATTTTTAGAAAAACTAAAAAGTGTTAACCCTGAAATGTTTAATAAAAAAATGTCTTTTTTTAAAGATTATTTGAAGGAACTAAAGGAAGAAGAAAATATTTATAGAGAAGAAAAAAATCAATTACTATCAAATGGATATCTTTTTGACAGTGATTTAAAAAAGTATGGTTATTACATTATAGAAATTGATAATAATTATTTTCAATATAAGCGTGTCGGTGAAAATAATGCTAAGATTGATATGGGGAATAAATTACTTCCTCAAAATGCAAATATTAGTGGTTATAAATTGGTTCAAATTACATTAGAAGAGCTACAAGAAATAAAAAGTGAAGTTTTAAGAAAAGATCAATCATTTGAAGGAAATATAACTCGAAAACCTAGATAAATTATTAAAGATATAAAATAAATGGGTTATTATAGTGCTAAAATTAGTTGATGATAATAAAAAGGAGCATCAAAAAATTTAGCAGGATATATGTAATGATAATTAAGTATCGATCAAATTTGTGAAGAACTGTGGGTATTCATGAGATTTGTACTATGTTAAATTTTATTTGATTTATAAGAATTGAAGATATTGGGTGTAATTTTGTCATTTTTAGTTTTTTGTCTGTGCTTTAATGTTATAATGATTGCAACATTTTGAGTTGTATTGTAAAAATACAAATATAAGTAAATGGGAGAGAAATGCTAAATTTGAATAGTTGTTAATAAATGAGAGATGGTATAAGATGAAGAAAAAAGAAGCTGAGGTATTAGCTCTAAAGAAAGTTGATGTAATTGTTGAATATATTATGCAGATATTAGAAGATACTTCTAAGGTGTCTGGTATGATGAATTTTAGTTCTGCAAAAATAGATGGTCAAAATATGTGTACTATGGATATTTATGTACCTTTTAGAAATTTTGAAAAACATTTAAATCTTGGAATAACGAGTGATCATTATAATGTTTTATGTAAAGAATTTCTTGATAGAGTAATTACTACTTTTTTGCCTCATGAAACGATTGGGGCAACTAGATTTTATCAATTTAGGTCAAATAATATTTTTGATGGAGTAAGTATAGTTAATTCTATTGGTAGTGAAATAAAAGTTAATATGTATGGCGTAGATAGAAGTATTTCTAATGAATATAATGAAAAATATGATGAATATCTTAACCAATCTATGATGGAAAATAGTACTTCAAGGAAAAGAGTTTAATCAGTATTTTTTTTAAATAAATATAGATAATTTATTAAATTCATGGTATGTTGTATATAGAATTGATGTTTATTAGTTGTTCTTAAATATGAGTGTTCAAAATAGGCTCTTTGTATTGCACTAAATTGATGGAAAACTCGAGCATGTCTTGAATTTAAGTATAGATTGCTAACAAAAATGTTAGTTTTTTATTTATAGAATGAATGATGGGTGATCAATTATGTTTAAAATATAAAATTTTTTAGAAAAGACTTTATCATGATTACTGAATGAAAAGATAGAATTTTATAAAAATATAATTAATGAAAGTGCAAGTATAATTTCAAATAGTGGTGTAGTGGTAAAAAATGTTAGAGATTATAAGATGAGGAAAGTAAAATAATTTTGCTCAATTTGAAGATTGAGTGAGGGATAAAGGTGATATGTAATGAATAATATTCAAAAAATAATGGATATAATGAATCAAATCGAATATGGTTTTTTAGATGATAATGGAAATAATATATGTGATAATATAGATTTTGAATCTACGTTTAACAAAGTATATTATTTAATGTCACCAGAAGAATTATTAAATAAAAAGGTGGGAGTTTGTTGGGAGCAAGTAGAGTTAGAAAGACGATTATTTGAAGAAAATAATATAAAAAATGAAACATATTTTATTTATATCGATGATAAAAATAATTTACCTTCTCATACTTTTCTTGTATATTATATGAATAGTAAGGTTTATTGGTTTGAGCATTCATGGTTTGATGAAAAAGGGGTTCATGAATATAATAATTTAAATGATTTATTAAATGATGTTGAAATCAGATTTATTAAAAGTAGAGAAAATGAGGTTTCAAAAGGTTTAGATGTTTTTATATATAGGTATAATAAGCCAAATTATAATATTTCATGTGATGAATTTTATCGTTATATTTTTACACAAAAGAAGATATTTAATTTCAAAATAGAAACAGCGACAATTCATGATTTTAACTGAAAGTGCGTTTTTATTTTATGTATTGAAAATAAGTGGGTGGATTTTATATGACGAATTTAAAAAAAGAGTTATTTGCTATTTATGATACTATTCACAATCCTAATGAATTATATGAATATATGAGAAAAAATATAAGATATGGTTTTATTTCTAGAGAAGATCATCAAGTTTATATGCGCAGTTTATTAAATGATGATAAATTATATGAAGATACTTTATTTAAAAGTTATTATTTGCAAACTCCGGAAGAATTAATTTTTTCAAAATGTGGTTTATGTTATGATCAAGTTGAATTTGAAAAGGATTGGTTATTGTATAATGGTTATGATGTTTATACTTTTTTTTGTACATTTCATCATCATTCTTTTTTGATTTTTAGTTCTGGAGAGGGGAAAAAATATTATTTAATAGAAAGAACTTTTAAAGAAACAAATGGAATTTATGAAGCGAGTTCGTTGAATGAGGCGGTTAAGTTGTATGTGGCTCAACAACTTTATCATAATCCAAATATTTCTATTCATGATATCCAAATATATCAATATAGTACTGTGAATTATGGTGTTGGATTTTATGAGTTTATTGAAGGGGTTAAAGCAGGAGAACGATATATGGAAATTAGTTTGTGATTTTAGAGTAAAACTGTTTTTGAAAGGTAAGTACTTTAAAAGAAAGTGGTGAAAATTTAGAAAAAAATTAGTTCTTCTATTTACAAATGATTTATTCTACTATACAATTATATTGTAGGATATGGGGTGTGTTAATGAGTAGTCAAAGGAAGAGTAATCATACTATTCTTATTGTAGTTGTTTTGGCAACTTTATTTATTTTACTTGGAATAGGAGGCCTTTTTTATTATAAACTTTCTAATTCTAGAAATCGATTTCGTGTTTTGATTGAGAATGTTGTTGAATATTTGGAGGAAAATACTTTAAAAGATAAGCCTAAAAGTTTGCAGGGAGTTTTAACTTTGGGGATTAATGGGGAAAGTACTGATGAAGATGAACAACAAATAATGGAGATGTTAAATAAGATTGATGTTTCGTTTTTATATGATGTAGATTATGCTACGAAGAGAATGAATTTTGAGATGAAGTCGAATTATGATAAAAAAGAACTTTTGAATTCTAGTTTTTATATGGAGAGTGGGAATGGTTATTTATATTTAGATAATTTATATGATAAAAGTATTAAGGTTCCTATTGATAATTATGATTCCTTTTTTAAATTAAATCTTTTTAGTGATTATAGAGTGGTTTATAATAGTATTGAAAAAGCATTGATTAATTCTTTGAGGGATGATTATTTTGAGAAGGATTATGTTACGATTGATTCAAAGAAGATATTAAAAACTACGTTAATTTTAAATCGTAAAAATTATCAAGAGATGAAAAAAAATATTTTTCATGATTTGTCTTTGGATAGTTCTTTTTTAAAGAGTTTATCTAATGTTACAGGTAAAAAAGCATCTGTTTTGAAGGAGAAATTGAATAATATTGCTGATAGTGTAGAAGAAGATTATAGTGATATCAATATTATTCTTTATACAAGAAATGATAGTTTTTTGAAGTTGGAATTAGAATCTGATGGAGAGAAAGTTACTTTTCAAAAAGAAGATAGGGAAAAATATTCTTATTCTTATGATAAAAATAGTAAAGTTATTTATGATGGTGTTGTTCAAGTGAGTAGAAAGAAGGATAATACAGTTCAATCTACGTTTTTAGTGAATGATCGAGTAAATCGTTTTTCTGTTCAGTTGATGACTACCTCTTCTTATGAGGTAAATAAAAAAATAGAGAAGAAAAATATTAGTAATTCTATTTTGTATAAAGATATTTCTGTAGAGGAGAAAAATCAAATTTACTCTAAAATTTTAGAGAATGAGGGAATGAAAAATTTGATTCAGGAATTTTCTAAATTAGGGAGTCGAGTTAATCAAGTTTTAAGTTAATTATTTATCTATTAAAAAATACTGAGGGAAGAACTTATTCAGTATTTTTTTCGTATATTATATTGGTGATTGTGTTTGAAGTTTTTTAGGGATATAGATCGATATTTTGTAGATAGAGAATATCGGATTACAATTGATAAAAATAGGGTACATATTATGAACTATTTAGAGATTGTTGATTTTTCAGATACTTGTATAGTTGTTCGCTATGAAGGGGGGAGGAGTATTTTAACTGGTAGTCAATTGGTGATTTCAAAAATGCAGGATGATGAAATTTTGATTGAGGGAAAAATATGTTCTATTGAAGTATAAAAGTCTTTTTTTTACATACACTTTGATAGGTGAATAATTATGAGAAATCGATATTTGGAAAGATTTGATAATCGAATACGGGTTCTTGTTGTTGGAAATAATGTACAAAATTATTTAAAAAGAGTGTTAAAACGAAAGATACATATTTATCGGGTAATTCCAAAATCGAGAAGAGAGATTGAACTTATTTTAGATTATTCTGAGTATGAAAAATTATTGGAATATCGGTCTGTTTATGAAATTCATGTTCTTGGTTATATGGGAAAGAAAAGAATAAAAGATAAATTTTATCAGAATTTTCTTTTGCTTTTATTTATGGGATTTGGATTAATGATGATTATTTTATTTTCTCATGTGATTAGTCAAGTTGAAATTATTCATCAAGATAAGGAACTTCGTTCATTTTTATCTAGTGAGTTAAAGAAATATGGTATTTGTAAGTATACTTTTAAGAAGAGTTATCAAGAACTTGAGAAAATTGAAAGTAATATTTTGAAGAATAATAAGGATAAATTGGAATGGATAGAAATTGTTGAATATGGGACAAAGTATACTGTTCGGGCTGAGGGGAGAAAGTTAAATCAGGAAAAAGAAGTTTATCAGTATCAACATATTGTTAGTCGTAAGAATGCGGTGATTACTAGGATAGATGCTACTGTTGGGGAAAAGATGAAGTTTGTTAATGATTATGTGAAAAAGGGAGAGATTGTGATTTCTGGAGAAATTTTGCTTCCTAATAATACGAAAGTTTCTACGATGGCTAAAGGAAATGTTTTAGGAGAAGTTTGGTATCGTGTTTCTCTTCACTATCCTTATGTTTATCAAGAATCTCGTTTGACTGGTAAGAAAAGAGAAGTGTATGCCCTTTATTTTTTTGGTAAACGTTTTGGTATTTTTGATTTTCATCAATATCGTGTTTTTGAGAGTAAGAAAAAAATACTGTTTTCTTTTAATATGTTGGATATTCAGATGGTTCGTGAGGTACAGTATGAGGCTGATGTTCGGGATGAAATTTATACGGAAGATATTTTGGAGAAGAAAGTTAGTTCTTATGTTTCAGATAAGTTAAAGAGAGATAATCCTTATATTCGTGAAATTAAAGAGATTAAAGTTTTGAAGCAAAATAGTGATGAGGTTGGCGTTTCTTTTCAATTATTTGTTAGGGTTGTTGAGGATATTGGAGAGGTGCTACCGTTTTCTGTTGATCATTTAGAAAATTTACCAAATTAATTTAGGAAAGATTTTTTTGAAGGGAAATGCTTTCTTTTTTTTTCTGTTTTTGTTATAATTGAGTTGATAATAGGGATTGGGTGTGATGTGGTATGAATCGTCGTGGTCAGGCTTTAGTAGAGTTTGTACTAATTTTACCAGTATTTCTGCTTATTTTATTTACTATTGTTGATTTTGGGAACTTTTTGGCTAAAAAAAATCAATTAGAAACAGAAAGTACTGATATTGTTTTATTACTTAGGAATGGGAAGAGCGCTGAAGAGGTCGCAAAGAGTTATTCGAAAATTAAGATAGAAGAGTCTGTTTTTGAGGAGAAGTATAATAAAATAAAGATTTCTGAGAATATTACATTAATTAATCCACTTCTTTATAAAATTTTAGGAAATCCTTGTATTGTAGAGGTAGAAAGGATAGTTCCTCGTGATGAATAATAAAGGGCAAAGTTTAGTATTATTTGTTTTAATTATTCCTATTTTGCTTGGGATAATGGCTATTGTTATTGATTGTGGTAAAGTATTTTTATGTAAGAATAGACAAGAAAATGTTTTAGATTTGGCGTTGGAGTATGGACTTACAGGAGAGGAAAATACTGCTATAGTGGATATTTTAGATAAAAACTTCGATGAAGGAGAGCATCAGGTAATATGGGATGATGATAAGGTAAGTATTGTTGTTCATGAAAAAGTAGATGGTGTATTTAGTTCGTTGTTTGGTTTTTCTACTTTTGATGTTGTTTCTAAGTATCAAGGGAGTTTAATTGATGGAAAAAAAAGGATTGAAAAGGTAAAGTAATAGGGTGATGATATGGCAAGTGCTAAGGGTAAGATTATTAGTGTTTCTTCGGTTAAGGGTGGTGTTGGTAAGACAACTATGGCGATTAATTTAGCTGGATTGTATTTTATGATGAAGAAACGGGTTTTAATTATTGATGCTGATTTTTATAGTGGTGGTGTTTCTACTTGGTTAGATATTCGTAATCAGAAAGATATTTATATGATGATTGATAGTATTTCTAATAATCGCTACAGTAGTATAACTGATTATGTTACACATTATAATAATGGAATAGATGTTTTAGCTAGTCCGAAAGATCCTAGATCAGCTTTAAAGATAGAAGCAAAGTATATTCCAATGATTTTTGAATTTGCAAAACGTGAGTATGATGTTGTATTAGTGGATACGAATCATTTGATGAATGAAGTTAATTTGATGATACTTGACAATGTTGATGTTAGTCTTCTTATGGTTACTAATGATTTGATTGATTTAAAGAATATGAGAAATTTAATTCAGATATTTAAAGGTACAGATAAAACTAATTATTTAGTTGTTTTGAATTGTTCTAGGGATACAGGAAGAGATTATTTATCTTTATTTGATATTCGTAATATTTTAAAGTGTAATATTGATTATACTATTGGGAATAGTTTTTATATTAAGAATATTGATAAGTATGTTTTAAATGGGGAAATTCTTACTTTAAATCGTAGTGTTAATCGTTTTCATGGGGGAGATATTTTAAAACTAAAGAAAATTGCTGTGAAATTATTAGAAAGTGGGGAAGAGGAAAGTGAGCAAAAAGAGTCTAATTGAGGAATTTGATGTAAAGCCTGCTACTTTGAAGGTAGAGGATATTGATGATTATGATATTTTTTCTGATAAGAATTTGCTTGATTATTTGAGAAGTACAATTATTCAGAATTTGATTGATGAGAATATTCCTGAAGATAAACTTTTGGATCAATATATTAATGATGAAATTGATAAGGCGATTAGTAATTATAATTTGGATTATTTACAGAGAAATTATATCTTTAATTTAATTCAGAATGAAATTAATGGCTATGGGCCTATTACGGATTTGCTTAATGATGATCGAATTACAGAGATTATGGTGAATGGTCCTGATCAAATTTATGTTGAAGTTGATGGAAAGGTGGTTCGTGAGGATAGTGTTTCTTTTATTAATGAGAAACATATTATTAGGACGATTCAGAGAATTGTACAGCCTCTTGGTAGGACTATTGATGTTGCTAATCCTATGGTGGATGCTAGGCTTAGAGATGGGAGTCGTTTGAATGCAATTATTCCTCCTTTGTCTTTAAGAGGACCTGTACTTACCATTCGTAAGTTTGCTAAGGATTTAGAAAGTATTGATGATTTGCTTTTGAAGGGGGCTCTTACTAATGATATGGCGATTTTTCTTGAGTGTTGTGTGAAGGCTAAGTTGAATATTTTGATTAGTGGAGGAACTGGTACTGGTAAGACAACTTTACTTAATATTTTGAGTGGTTTTATTGGTAAGGATGAGAGAATTATTACCATTGAAGATGCTGCTGAACTTAGGTTAAAGCAAAGTCATGTTATTTCTTTAGAAACAAGGGCTAATAATTATGAGGGTGAGGGAGAAGTTACGATTCGTGATTTGGTTCGAAATTCTCTTAGGATGAGGCCTGATCGAATTATTGTAGGAGAGGTTCGTGGAAAAGAAGCTTTTGATATGATGCAGGCGATGAATACAGGACATGAGGGTTCTATTACAACGCTACATGCTAATGGTTGTGTTGATGCTTTAAATAGACTTGAAACAATGATTTTGATGAATGAAATGGCTATTCCTGTTAGTGCTGTTCGTGGATATATTGAAAATGCTATTGATATTATTATTCAAATTGATCGTTTAGGAGATGGTCGAAGAAAAATTACTAGTATTAGTGAAGTAGATGGAATGAGTGATGGGAATATTGTCACGAAGGAAATTTTTGGATACCATCAAAATGGAATAGCAGAAGATGGTTCTGTTTTGGGGGACTTTGTTAAGGAAAGAAGTGTTCCTTCTGTTTATGAGAAAATTAAACGTAGAGGGTTTGATGATGTGGATAGTTTATTTAAAAGAAAGAGAAGTTCTATTGAAGAGCTTTAATAAAAAAATACTGAATTAGTATTTTTCTGGTAAGTTAGAAATGAGGTGGAGAGATGAATGTTATTTTGGTAACTAGAATAGTTTTAGGAGTAATTTTGTTATGGATTGTTCTTTTTATTATTCGTATGATAAGAGGAATTACTATTGAGAAGAGAGTTGCTAATTATACTCTTTCTCCTTTAGAAGATAGTAATGTTAGTTTGTTTGATCAAATTAGTCTTAAGTATTTTCACTTTCTTTCTAAGTTTTCTAAAAATTCTCATTTGATTAAGTATGCTAATAGTTATAACCAGAAGGGAATTGTTGATAGTAAAGATGCTGTTATCTTTATTTTAAATAAATTAATTGTTGCGGTTATTTTTGTTTTTTTGATTATTATTTCTTTTGCTATTCAAGGAAAGCGTTTAGGTATTTTTGGTTTCTTATTTAGTTTTGTTATAGGATATTATTTGTATGATATTTATATGATTTGGAATAAGAGGAGATGTAAGAAAAAGATTAAGAATGATATGCTTAGGGCAGTTATTATTATGAATAATGCTTTTAAAGCTGGAAAGAGTACTTTACAGGCTGTTGAGATTGCTTCAAGAGATTTACCTAAACCTATTTCTTTGGAGTTTAAAAGGATTTATCAAGATATGAATTATGGGATTAGTGCTGAGGTTGCTTTTTCTAGGTTTGCTTCTCGAGTTTCTTTAGATGAAGCGAATTATATTGCTACTAGTTTAACGATATTAAATAAAACTGGGGGAAATATTGTTGCTGTTTTTTCTAGTATAGAGAGAACTTTATTTGATAAGAAGAAGTTAGAGAGTGATTTAAAAAATTCAACAGCTGCTTCTAATTTAGTAGTAAAGGTTTTAATGGTTATTCCTATATTGTTTGTTATGATAATTTATGTAATTAGTCCTAGTTATTTTGCTCCATTTTTTACATCAGGACTTGGATATTTTATTCTTGGGATTATTCTTTTAATGTTTATTATATATATATATTTACTTAATAAAATTATGAAAGTAAGGGTGTAAGATATGAGGGGAGAAGAACATTATTTTTCTAAAAAGTTGTATCGTGAGAAGACTATTTTAGAGATAAAAAGGAAAATTAGTTTACTTGGTGTTTCAACTAAATTAGATGTTTATTCTTTTTTAAATTTAAGGTTTTTGGGGATGATTTTGATTTTTTTCCTTTTTCTAGTTAGTAGTAAGATTGGCTTTATTTTGGCACCTTTATTTACTTATCTTTTTTGTAGGGGAATTACTTATTTTTTGTTAGATAAAAGAATAAAAGATAGGCAAGTTGCTTTAGAGACAGAGGCTCTTGGTTTTTTTGAAATTTTAACTCTTTCTTTAGAAACGGGGAGAAATTTGAGCGAAGCACTTAATGTAACTGTTAATTCTTCTTTAGATGGACAACTTGTTTTAGAGTTTAAGGAAGTGTTAAGGGAAGTTGATTATGGGAAAAGTTTAACAGAGGCTATGAATGATATTCAGTCGTCTATTCCTAGTGATACGATTAATAATATTATTTTATCTTTAACACAGGCTAATTTGTATGGAAGTAGTATTATTCGTAGTTTATATGGGCAACTAGATTATTTAAGAGAAAAGAGAAAATTAGAAGTGAAAGCTGAAATTAGTAAAGTGCCAATTAAGATTAGTATTATTTCTGTATTTTTCTTTGTTCCTTTAGTACTTATTATTATTTTGGCTCCTGTACTTTTGAAGTATGTGGCTAAATAAAATACTTAGTTAGAACTTTAATTTTGTTTTCTATTTTGCTAAGTATTTTTTCTTTTGAAAAGGGAGTTGACTTATTGGGTATTCATTATTAAAATATTAATAGATGAAAAAAAGAGGTGAAAGAAATGTCAGGACATAGTAAATGGTCTACAATAAAGAGAAAGAAGGGGGCTATTGATGCAGAACGTGGTAAGGTTTTTGCTAAATTGGCAAAAGAAATTTATGTAGCAGCAAAGGCTGGAGATAGTGATCCTGCTAATAATGCGGCTCTTCGTATGGTTATTGAAAAAGCTAAGGCTGAAAATATGCCAAAATCTAATATTCAGAATGCTATTGATAAGGCTGCCCAAAAGGGTAATGGAGAAAATTATGAAAGTGTTCGCTATGAAGGATATGGTCCTAATGGAATGGCTATAATGATTGATTGCTTAACGGATAATAGAAATCGTACAGCATCTTTTGTACGTAGTACTTTAACTAAACGTGGAGGAAATTTGGGAACTGATGGATCAGTTAGTTATTTATTTAAGAGAAAGGGAATACTTGTTCTTAACCATGATTATGATGAGGATAAATTAATGGAAGATGTTTTGGAATTAGAGATTGAAGATTTTATTTCTAATGAAGATGGGTATGAAATTACAACAGAACCTAATTTATTTCTTTCTGTTAAAGAAGGATTAGAAAAATTAGGATATACTGATTTTAGTATGTCAGAAGTTACTTATATTCCAGATAATTATGTTTCTATGGATGAAGAAAGTACAGAGAAAGCGCTTTCTTTAATTGAATCTTTAGAAGATATTGATGATGTTCAAGAAGTTTATCATAATTTAGAAGTATAAAAAAATTACGGGGGTTAGTTTCCTCGTAATTTTTTAAATTTTTCTTCAATTTCTTTTCTTCTTTTTTCTTCTTCTTGGTTATCTATGATGTAAGTATTATTTTCTTTTTTAAGAATGGTTCCTTCATGAAGGTTTTGGGGAAGTTTAAAAATACTTACCTTTATTTTTTCTCCTGTTTGTATATTTTCTAAAATAGCTATATTTTCTTCTATTCTATCTAGTGCATATTTCATTTTTTAGCCTCCATTGGTATTGGTTTTTTTACTTGTAATATTGATTGTTTTTCCATCGCTTTTTAGAAAAATACTTCCTTCTTGGTCTGTTCTATGAATTTCAATATTTTTCTTTTCTAGTTTATTGATAGTAACTTGATTAGGGTGGTTATAGGAATTGTTTTTTCCTACAGAAATAATGGCATATTTTGGGTTTACTTTATTTAAAAAATCTGTTGTAGTACTATATTTTGAACCGTGATGTCCTACTTTTAAGACTGTTGCTTGGATGTTTTTATTTAATATTTTCTTTTCTACTTCACTAGTAGCATCTCCTGTGAATAGGTATGATGTGTTTTTAAAGGTTGCTTTTAAGATGATAGATGAATTGTTTAAATTTTTTTTGTCATTTCCTGTATAAATTACTTGGAAAAGAGTGTTTCCTAGGGTAAAGTTTTGATTAATATTAGGAACATCATAAGTCATATTTTTCTTTTCAATTGCTTCTAATACATCTAGGAATGTTTTTGTTGTTGTAGTAACATCTGGTATGTAAATTTTTTCAATATCAAAATTATTAATGATATCATCCATACCTCCAATATGATCTTCATGGGGATGAGTTGTGATTAAGTAATCAAATTTGTTGATATTTTGTTCTTTGAAATATTGAACTAATAGTGGTCCATCTTCATTGTTACCAGCATCTATTAGCATATTATGTCCTTTATTTTGGATTAAAATAGAGTCGGCTTGTCCTACGTCTAAGTAAGTAATATCTAGTGTATTTGTATTTTCTGTTTCTTGAAAAGTTTCTGTTACGGGTAGTCCAAAAGTTTTATCGATATCCTTTTCATATAAGCTATAAAAGATAGCAACAACGATTAGTAAAATACTTATTCCTTTGGGTAATTTTTGTTTTTTCTTCTTTTTGGTCATTTGATTTTCTCCTTTTACTTTTGTTTATATTATAGCAGTTTTTTCCTTTTAGGGGAATGTTTTTTTGATAAAGAAATTATTTGTATTATTGAAGTTATTGTGTTAAGATATAGGTGTGGTGGTTTTATGGAGGATAATAATTTAATTCATAAATTTGTTGATAAAGTGAAAAATAAATTCACTAAGAATTCTAAAGGGTATCCTTCAGTTGCCGAATATGCGTTTAGTTCTGAGGAATTAGAAAAAATAAGTGAGCAAAATAAACAGAAAATATTGGATTTGAAGCAGGAGGTTTATCCTAAGAAGGAAAAAAAGAAAATGTCAGTTTTAAAGACTTTGAGTAAGATGAATGAGGAAAATATTTCTGATGAAGGGGAAGAAAATACTTCTGCAGATGAAGTAGTAGAGGAGAAAGATTCTTTGAAAAATGAAGAGAATTCTTCGGAAACAGAAGATAAACAATTAGAGGATAAACCGTTAAAGGAAGAGAAGTTAGAGGATTTGGTAAAGAAAGTTCACGAGAAACCGATTAATAGTTTTGTTGAAATTAATTCTGATAATCAAAGATTGATTATGGAAAAATGGAATGAGATTGATATTAAAGACATTGATAAAGATATTATGGATGGTAAGGAGATTCTTAATCATAATTATACGATTACTTATGCTGATGAGGCTGAAAAATTTATACATGATATTAGAAAAAAGTATGAAATTGTGATTTGCTATTTAATTGGTTTTAATAATGAAAAGAAGGGGATTTTTGATAAGACTATTTTTTCTTTGAAGATGGATGATGAGTGGAAGCATTTGGCACAATATATTAAGATTTTAGAAAAAATTCGTAATTTTAAGAAACAGGTGTGATTTTTAGTTTTCTTTTTTTGAAAGGAAGGACTGTATTAGTATTTTGATTGAAAAAATATTTACCATAATTTAACATAATGTTTTGATATTTATTCTATTATCTTTGTTTAGAATGAAATCAGTTAGCGAGGTGGTAGATGAAAATAGAAAGGTAAAGAGTTAATTAGATAATTAGAATTTGGATGTGGTGATGTGATGAGGACGATAGTTTTAGTAGAAGATGAAAAAGATTTAAATTCTTTAATTAAGGCTTATTTAGAAAAAGCTGGTTATCAGGTTATTAGTTATTTAAATGGGGAAGATGCAATAGAAAATACTGATATAGATGCTCATTTATGGATACTAGATATTATGCTAGGTGGGGATATTAGTGGCTATGATATTTTGAAGAAGATTCGTGAAACGAATGAGGAAGTGCCAGTGATATTTACTTCTGCTAGAGATAAGGATTTGGATAAGATTATAGGACTAGAACTAGGTAGTGATGATTATATTACAAAACCATATTCTCCTAAGGAATTAGTGCTTAGGGTTAATAATATGATAAAAAGGGTCTATTCTAAGGATAATAAAAAAATTGTCTATGATGGTTATACAATTGATTTAGATAAGAGAAGTGTTAGTCAAGGAGAAGTTGAGATTACTTTGACAACATTGGAATTTGATTTGTTGTATATGTTTGTTACCAATAAAAATAAGTCCTTTTCTAGAGATGATATTTTGAATATTATTTGGGGAAGTGATTATTTTGGTAATGATCGTGTGGTAGATGATTTGGTAAGAAGACTTAGAAAGAAAATGCCTGATATTAATATTAATACAATTTATGGGTATGGGTATAGGTTGACATGACAAAGAGTAATTTACGGGAACAGCTTTTCGTTGTTTGGATGATTATTTTGGGGATAATGGTTGTGTCTCTTGGAATTATTCTACCTAATAAATTGATTCCTATTTATGAAACAAATGTTTATAATTATTTGAGGCAACCTCTTAGTTTTTTACATAATGAAGATGATATTAATGAAAATACTGTAAATACGGAAGTTGCTTATTTATATATTGTTTCTTCGAATACAGTTAGTATATCAGATAATTTAAGTGATATTATTGATATTAAGGATATGGATAAATTACTTTCTCGTTTTGATTTAACGAAAGAGAGCGGTAAGTTTATTTATAAAAGAAATACTTACTATTATGTTACTTCTGTTAGCAATGGTAAGATTAAGATAGCAATTACTAATGATAGTTATATTAGTCGAATGAAGAAGTCTATTTTGATGATTATTTTTCGGGTTATTGGAATTTCTTTTGTTCTTGTTTCATTCTTTATTTTGGCTTGGTCGAATCATTTGGTGGTTAGGATTAAGAAGATAAAGGATAAGATTGATAATATTACGAATGAGAATTATGATCATAAGCCTGATACGAGATATAGTGATGAATTATATACGCTTGATCGGGCGGTTAGTGATATGCATACGTATTTGAGTGAACAGGAAGAATATAAAAATCAGATGTATCAAAATATTTCCCATGATTTTAAAACTCCTATTACGGTAATGATGTCTTATTTGGAAGCATATGATGATGGTATTCAGACGGAAGCTGAAACGATGAAAGTCATGAAAGAACAATTAAAAAAATTAGAAATTAAAGTTCACTCCTTATTATATTTAAATAAATTAAATTATTTGTCAGAGCGAAGAGATAATTTAAAGGAACAGTATGATGTATCCTTGACAATTCATGCAGCAGTTGATAAATTTAAAATGTCTCGGCCTGATGTTAAGTTTGTTCTAGATATTGACAAAAAGAGCACAATATTTCGTGGAAGTGCCGATATGTGGGAAGCCATTATTGATAATATTTTGAATAACTTTATGAGATATGCTAAAAAAGAGGTTAAGATTACGGTAAAAAATAAAAAAATTATATTATTTAATGATGGTGAGAATATTGATGAAAATGTATTAAATAATATATTCACTCCATATGAAAAAGGCTTAAAAGGGGTCTTTGGATTGGGGTTATCGATAGTTCGTAAGACTCTACACTTACTTGACTATGATATTACCATTGAAAATGTTAAAAACGGTGTAAGATTTACTATTTATGAGTAAAATGTAGATAGTGAATAAAATAAAAAAGTTTAATAAAGTCTTGTTTTCTTGATAGAAAATAGGGCTTTTTTGGTTCTTCGAAATTCGATGGACCTAGCAAAAAAATTGTTATAAATTTATTTACAGACTCTTTATAAAAAGTAGTTTAGTTTTGATATTCTTTAGGAATTTTAAAAGAATAAAATGCAATAAAAATCACACCTAATATTTAGATGTGATTTTTCAGGTCCACTGAATTTCGAAGAACCGCTTTTTTGATTTTATGATATTTTTATTTTTGAAATTATTGAAAAAAATTATGTTCTTTTTTTACACTATATTTTATACTTGATTAATAGAATTTTAAAGAATTTTATTTTTTTACTGAATTTTTGGCTATTTTTTTAAGAAATGGATTTTATGCTTTGATATTAAAGGAAATACTTTTTAGGGAACATTCAAAAATAAATGTTAATATTTTCTAATTTATAATTTGATAAAA